>Ga0102953_1000148_pt1 | contig 47458 bp, 41 predicted proteins | sample SalPon2A_C_D2_MG_FD_78509 | JGI IMG/M metagenome (GOLD analysis project Ga0102953, IMG submission 78509) | Soil microbial communities from South San Francisco under conditions of wetland restoration - Salt Pond MetaG R2A_C_D2_MG | ecosystem: Environmental > Terrestrial > Soil > Wetlands | place...
AAATCCTCTCGGGATTGCTGGGATCGAGAATGATGGTGTGCAGGCACATACCACCCGCGCCCGGCTGCCACTTGGGTCCGGTGCCGTGGCCGCGCAGCCCGGAGAGTTCCTGCCAGGAGTGGGCGCCGTCGGTGGAGCGGAACAGGGCCGCGTCTTCGATTCCGGCGTAGGCGGTGTCGGGGTCTGTGAGCGAAGGCTCCAGGTGCCAGACGCGCTTGAATTCCCACGGGTGCTGCGTGCCGTCATACCACTGGTGCGTGGTGAGCGGCTTGCCGGTTTCAGAGGAAACATCGTAAACAAACCGGTTGCTTTCACCCTGCGGCATGCCCTGGGGTGATTTGGTGATGCCGCCGCCTGGTGCTTCCCACGTTTTGCCGCCGTCATCGGAGCGTTGAAGCACCTGCCCGAACCAGCCGCTCGATTGCGAGCAGTAAATGCGGTTGGGATCGGCCGGCGAACCTTTCATGTGATAAATTTCCCAGCCGGCAAAATGCGGACCGTTAACTTTCCACTTCTTGCGCGTTCCGTCCGATTCCAGAACGAAAGCCCCCTTCACCGTGCCCACCAAAAGCCGTACTCCGCTCATGCACTCCTCCTTCTTTTCGAAGCTTTTAAAATGCGATGCCCCTTAAATAAGGCTGGTAATTCAGAACCTGAAATGCAGAAAATCCCGCTATCCGTTACATCTCACTTCTTTTCGTCTTTCGCAAGCTGTTCTGTCGCGGTTCTCAGGCTTTTTTCGTGCTCGATGAGTTCGGGCGGCAGGGCGTCACCGAAATCTGCAAATTCCATGATGGGACGAATTTCAATTTCGACGCCTCCGCCAAAAGGAGCACGCTTCAGCCACTCTACCGCCTCGTCCATGGATTTGACCTTCCAGATCCAGAACCCTGCAACAAGCTCTTTGGTTTCTGCGAACGGGCCGTCGATGACCGTGCGCTGGTCGCCGTCAAACCTGACGCGTTTTCCTTTGGAACTGGGGGCCAGCCCTTCGCCTGCCAGCATCACTCCCGCCTTCACCAGTTCTTCGTTGTATTTCCCCATGGCCTCGAAAATCTTCGGGTCGGGCAGCATGCCCGCCTCGGACTCTTTGCTGGCTTTCACAAATACCATCACTCGCATCTCAACTTCTCCTTTTTCCAGTGTTATGGGACGGCCCGGCGCATGCTGCCTGCGCTCCTCCATGTGCCATCTACCCATACGACGTGCGAGGGTGTAGAAAATCGACACGCCGGACGTTTTTTTGAGTTCGGGGTCAGCAGCCCAAATCTTCAGACGGTGGACGCACTACTCCTTCTCGCAGTTGACCATCCACGGAATGCCAAACCGGTCGGTCAGCATGCCGAAGCGCCTGGCCCAGAAAGTTTCCTGGATAGGCATGGTGACTGCGATGGCGCCCTCTGCCAGCCCGTTGTAAATGCGATCGGCTTCCGCGGGATCGTCCACGCTGACGGAAACCGAAAAGCCCTGCGGCTTGGCCTGGCGTCCCGGAGGCGCGTCAGACCCCATCAGGACTCCGCCGGGCGTGCTCATGCGGGCGTGCATGATCTTGTCGCGCCATTCAGCCGGTACCTGGCTTTCGGCCGGCGTTCCGGAATGGGGCATCATTACTTCGATTTTCCCGCCCAGCAGCTTTTCGTAGAATTTGAAGGCTTCTTCACATTGTCCTGTGAAGAGAAGATAAGAATTAATCTGCATCGCGCGCCCCTTTCGCTATTTGGATTGTGAAAATGCCCCTTGGTAGAAAGCCGCTTCCCCATTAACAATCGTTCGTTGAATGGCAGCGTTACTCGCGCCCGCCGCTGCCAAATGGCGGCAGGAATGGCCTGGGATCGCGCTCCCGCCAGCGCCTGTGGACCTCGGCAAGCACCGCTTCACGGTTCTGCGCCATGTGATCGATAACCTGGCACGGCGCCCCAGTCTGCTCGTGCCGTGCGCCCCAGATGAGCAGTTCCAAAAGGACCGGCGCCAGGCCGATTCCCTTTTCGGTCAGCCGGTAGTTCAGCTTGCGACCGTCGGCCGGGTCGGGTTCCGTTTCGATGATTCCGGCGGCGCGCAATTTCTTCAGGCGACTGGCCAGGATGTTGGTGGCAATGCCCTCGCCGGACTGCTCGAATTCCTTGAATGTACGATAACCGCGCACCATCAGGTCGCGAATGACCAGCAACGACCAGCGGTCGCCAAAGGCTTCGAGAGAGATGCTCACCGGACATCCGGACCTGTGTTTCGGTTTCGACTTCGTTGGCACCAAAAGAGAAAGGTAGCAAAATCGCTTGCATAATGCAAGCAACTTATTTTCGGACTTTTCATTCCGAAAGAGACTGTTTTTCGTGACCGCCGAGTGCTGTTTTCGGAAATCCGGCGCGTAGAAATGTGGGTAGGAAGCCCGATTGACGCAGGGGCTGCTTTCTGCTAATGTAAAATCGAATAGAGAATATTTCCCCGTAATACCACCGTGAATGAGTCCGACCCAATTTCCGGGTTTTCCCACTGTTCAATTTAGGCTGGAGGTGTGAAAGAGTCTTTTCGACTCTTTTTATGAAGGCAAGTGTCAAGATCGAAAAAGGGATTGAGGAGCTTTTCGGGCCGTATGATGCCAATCTGAAAATGCTGGAAAAATGCCTTCAAGTTTCAACTCATCTAAACGCCGACCACCTGGAAATTGAGGGGGGAGACCTGAATGTTGCGCGCGCGCAGCGGCTGGTTGATGAGTATGTTGAGCTGGTGGACAATGGGGTCCATTTTGACAGCTCGGAGTTGCAGGCCTTTTTGAAGATTGTTGCACAGGACCCGACTGTCACGCTGAAGGGGCTGGCGGAGGCCGGGCGTCCCCGTGCGCTGGGTAAAAAGACCATTACGCCCAAGAGCCTGAATCAGAAGCTCTATGTGGATGCCATCAAGCGGCATGACATGGTGTTTGGCATTGGCCCCTCCGGCACCGGCAAGACGTATCTGGCGGTGGCCATGGCGGTGGACGCGCTGCTGACGCGGACCGTGACACGAATCATCCTGGCCCGGCCGGCTGTGGAGGCGGGCGAGCGGCTGGGATTTCTGCCCGGAACGCTGCAGGAGAAAGTCGATCCTTACTTGCGCCCGCTGTACGACGCGCTCTATGATGTGCTGGACCCCGAACGAACCGAGCGGATGATTGAAAAAGGGACGATTGAAATTGCCCCGATCGCCTTTATGCGAGGGCGAACCCTGAACGACGCCTTTGTGATACTGGATGAGGCGCAGAACACCACCAGCGAACAGATGAAAATGTTTCTGACTCGGCTGGGGTTTAACTCCAAGGCGGTGATTACGGGTGACATTACGCAGGTGGACCTGCCGGAAGGGCGCCGGTCGGGCCTGATGGAGGCGGTGGATGTGGTGAGCCGCGTCCTGGGCATCAGCTTTGTATATTTCACCGAACGCGACGTTGTCCGGCACCAGCTGGTACAACGGATTATTCGCGCCTATGAGGCGTACGATCAATCCCGTGCGGCTGCGGAAAGTGTGCGCAAAGGTTCATAAAGTGAAGGAATATCGGGTATTCATAGAGCAATGGGAAGCCAGTTTAATCCGAGGAATATTAAGCCATGATCATCAATCGTCAAAATGAGTATCTTCTGGACCTGCCCTCGCTGCGGGCTTATGAGCACCAGGTGAAAAGTGTTCTGGATCTGGGGTCGCGGGAATTTAACGTCTGCTTTGTGAACGACGATGACATCAGCAGGATGAACTCAGTTTACCGCGGCAAGGCAGCGCCCACGGATGTCCTGTCATTCCCGTGGGAAGGCGAGGGCGAAAGCGGTCCGGAAGAAGCAGCCAGCGCCGAATTCCGAAACTTCCTGGGCGACGTTGTGATTTCTGTGCCCACGGCCACGCGCAATGCGAGGGCTGAAGGGCACTCGACCGAGGAAGAAATCCGCATGCTGATTCTGCACGGGGTGCTGCACCTGCTGGGGTACGACCACGAAACGGACCATGGGGAAATGAAATCTCTGGAACTTTCCCTGAGGGAGAGGCTGACGCCGCCGCCGGCGGGGCCGGACGGCCAGCGGGCTCACTCCGCTGGTCGGTCAGGGTAAAACAACAGATGACCATGTTACTGGGGATCATCGCGCTTGGGCTGCTGGTGGTTGCCAGCTCGGTGGCGTCCTATCTGCGCCTGTTAATGCGGCGCCTGACTCCGATGGGAGCCCGGGCGCTGTTCAAGACGGATGATCCACGGAGAATTCGCGCGGACCGCGAGCGAGTGGGCGTTTCAGTTTCCGCGCTGCACGGCGTGGCGATGGCGTTGTATTCCATTGGAGTGACAACGCTGTTTATTTTTTATCATTCCGGGGTGCTGTGGGAAAGCCTGGGAGCCTCGTTGGTTGTGGTGATGGCTACCATTGTGGCCTTTGACCAGTTGATCCCGTTTGTTCTGGTGGCTCGCCATGATGAACCGGAAGCCATCCTGCGGCAATGGCTGCCGCTGTTGCGCGCCGCAGTCTACCTGGCTTTGCCGGTTACTTTTCCGATTCTGATTTCTACTACCATCGCCCGCCTGCTGGAATCTCCCGAAGAGGAAGCGGCGGAGCTTCCGACGCCGCAAAAAGGCCTGAAGGAGCTGATTGAAAGCGGTGAGGAAGCAGGGCTGATCGAAAAGGGTGAACGCGAGCTGCTGCAATCCGTTGTGGAATTCAGCGACAAAGTGGCTCGGGAAGTGATGACGCCGCGTCCGGAAGTCGCAGCGGTTGAAATCGACGTGCCCATTGATGATTTGCGCAACCTGTTCCGGCAGAGACGGTACACGCGGTACCCCGTGTACAGTAAAGTGCTTGACCAGATTGAGGGCGTGGTGAGCGTGCGTGACCTGGTGCAACTGTCGCCGGAAGACCAGAAATACGCGACGCTCCGCACCCTGCTGAAGCCGGTACGCTTTGTGCCCGAAACCAAGCCCATCCGGGACCTGCTGAAGGAATTGCAGAAAACCACCATGCAACTGGCCATCGTGATTGACGAGTACGGAAGCGTTTCAGGGCTGGTGACGGTGGAAGACCTGGTGGAAGAGCTGGTGGGCGAGATTCGCGATGAGGTTGAGCCGCACGAGCGCGACATCATGAAAGTATCCGCCAACACTTTTCTGGTGGCCGGCCACACGGAACTGGCCCAGCTTGCAGATCAACTGGACGTGGAGATTGAAAGCGGTGACTACTCCACCGTTTCAGGGCTGGTGCTGGCCAAACTGGGACACATGCCGGCCGTCCATGAGAAAGTGGAGGAGAACGGCCTGACCTTTGAGATCCTGGAAGTCAACCGCCGCACGGTCCTGAAAGTTCGGCTCACCCTTCCTGTTCAAGATTCAGAAACGCAAGCCAGCCATGCCGGAACCCAAAAAACAATTTAAATCCGGATTTGTCGCGGTTGTGGGCAGACCCAACGCTGGAAAGAGCACGCTGGTGAATGCACTGGTGGGCGAGAAGGTGTCGATTGTGACTCCGGTGGCCCAGACCACGCGCAACCGCATCCTGGGAATTGTTCACCGGCCGGACGCCCAGGTGATTCTGATGGACACGCCCGGCATCCACCGGCCGCTTTCACGCCTGAACGAGCAGATGATGGCCTTTGTGCGCGAGGCGCTACAGGAGCGCGACCTGACGCTGCTGATTGCCGATGCGTCTGCGCCTTTCGGCAAGGGAGACGAGTTCGCGGTGCAAATGGTCGCCGATCACGCGCCGCGGGCGATCCTTCTGCTGAACAAGATCGACCGGGTCCACAAGCCGAAGCTGCTGCCGCTGATCGATCGTTACTCCAAATTGCACAACTTTGAAGAGATTTTTCCGATTTCCGCCCTGAAGGGTGTGCACCTGGATGATGTGCTGGAAGCTGTGATTGCGAGGCTGCCGGAAGGCCCGCCCTATTTCCCGACCGACGCTTATACCGACCAGCCGGAAAGATTTCTGGCCGCAGAGATGATCCGCGAGCATGTGATCCGCAACACCCATCAGGAATTGCCTTACGTGAGCGCGGTGCTGATTGAGCAGTTTGAAGAGTCCGAAACTCTCACGCGAATCCACGCCACCATCCTGGTGGAAAGGGATTCGCAGAAGCCGATTGTGCTGGGGGCGGGCGGAAGGCGAATCAAGCAGATTGGCACCGAGGCGCGGCAGGAACTGGAAAAAATATTCCCTCCCAAAGTGTTTCTCCAGCTTTTTGTGCGTGTGGAACCGCACTGGCGAGATTCCAGGGCGTTGATTGCAACCCTGGATTACCGCAATGAAGTGTGAGGCGCGACGGAGCCGCAGTGAGGGACTCAGGCCGCGGAAGCCCTGCTGCAAACTATTCCACCACGATATCCACGCCGATGGCGGCGTGGTCGGAAAGTGGCCGGCCTTCCGTCGATCGGAGGTCGCTCACAATGACGGGATTTTCCACGCGGACACTGCGAGTCGCAAACCAGTCAAGCTTGAGGGGGCAGGTGCCGCCATGCTTCCTTAACGCCCAACGCATGAAGGCAAAACACCAGCCGGGCACCCATTCGCCAAGATTTTGACGAGTCTTGGCATCGTCAACGTCGTACCGAATGGTGGGTTCGCCCATGCGGTTTGAGCGCCGGTATTCAAACCCCTGCGCCTCAAGCATCCGGAATAGCCCCCGCTCAAAGCGTGTTTCCGGGTGCAGATAATGATTCGAGATCACGTTCTCTGCGCCCATGAAGACCCTCAGCCAGAAACCAAGAATCGAATAGAAGGCACGGGACGAGTTGTACGTGGAGGTGTTCCAGTCGCCGCCCAGGATGACGGGCAGATCTCCTGGAAGATCCCGCAAAATGTCTCGCATCTGGTTGCTGCGGTGTGCCTGGCTGGAATTGGCATCCAGATGGACCGCAACGGCTGTGGCCCGATAGTTAGGGAATTCTATTTCAGCGGCGAGGGCCGCCTGGCAACCCAGGCGCTTTTCGCGGCCATGCATCTTGTCCATCCCGTTCCTGAGGTGAACGGGGCGGACGCTTCGGATCGGATAACGGCTGAGGACGGCGTTTCCGTGCAGACCAAGCTCATTTTCTCCTTCTGCCTTCCGTTCAATGCCGGCTCCTTTGGAGAGGTTCAGATAGCACGGAGCAAAACTGTAGTGCAGGTCCAAGGCCTGGGCAAGCTCCTGCGCCACGGCTCGATTTTCCGAACGCGCCATGCCGATGTCCGCCTCGGTGAGCAGGTAAACATCGGCATTGGCCAGAAAAGGATGTGTGCGCAACGCGTCAAGCTGTCCCTGAAACTCGATTCCCCGTTCCAGGTTCCAGGCTACAAAGCGATAACGGTCGCGAGCGGGCGCCACATCGCGGCTGAAATCTCCACAGTACAGGCTGTAGAGAACCTTGTGGATTTCAGGCGCCAGGGTGCGGTACGACGATAGATTTTTAAGCTCAGCGGTGGACTGGCAACTGAGAAATTCCGGAAAGTGGGGTGCAATACGCTCTCGGATCAAGCGGCTAATTTCTCTGGGGACAAGAGAGGAGCCGGGTATTTGAATGACATTGCTTGAGGACATTGATGAACTATGCCGGGCTTAGAGAGTACCCATCCTTTCGGTATCATTATTTTGCTCCAAAACTGGAAGGCCGCGCTACTCCGTGGCGCTGATTCCCAGCGATTTCATTTTGCGATAAAGGTGGCTGCGCTCGAGTCCCAGCACCTCCGCTGTGCGGCTGACGTTGCCGTGGTTTTCGTCGAGCTTGCGGAGGATATAATCGCGCTCGTAGGCGGCACGCGCCTCGTGCAAGGAGGAAAATCCGCCTGCCGTGCCTTGGGAATGGGCGGTGTTGCCTCGATGGTTTGTGAGGTTCTGCGGAAGGTGCCGCCGTTCGATACGGTCGCCTGAAACCATGATGACCATGCGCTCAACCAGGTTTCGAAGCTCGCGCACGTTGCCCGGCCAGCGGTAATGGAGAAGGACCTCCAGCGCCGGCTCCGAAAAGTGCTTGGGCCGGCGGCCATAGGCAGCGGCAAAAGTTTCCAGGAAGAAATTCAACAGTTCCGGAATGTCTTCCGAGTGTTCGTGAAGCGGCGGAACGTAAAAGGGAATCACGTTAAGGCGGAAAAACAGGTCTTCGCGGAAGTTGCCCTTCCGGATCTCTTCTTCGAGGTTTTTGTTGGTGGCGGCTACCACGCGAACGTCCACCGCCATTTCCTTTTTGGAGCCGAGCGGCGAAAACCTTTGCTGCTCGATCACCCGCAATACCTTGGACTGGGTCCGGAGGCTCATGTCGCCGATTTCGTCGAGAAACAGAGTACCTTTGTCGGCCTGCTCAAACTTTCCCACCTTGTCTTCCACAGCTCCGGTAAAGGAGCCTTTCACGTGGCCGAACAGTTCGCTTTCGATCAGTTCCTCGGGAATGGCGGCGCAGTTGACTTCGACGAACGGATTGTCACGGCGGAGGCTTAGATAGTGCAGGGCATGGGCCACCAGCTCTTTCCCGGTCCCGCTTTCTCCGTAAACCAGCACCCGTCCATTGGTGGGTGCGGCAAGCCCAATCTGCTGCCGCAGGGCCTTCATGGGAACACTGTTTCCGATAATTCGGCAGTCGCCTTCCAGCTTGCGGCGCAACTTTCGGTTCTGGTCGGCAAGGGAAAGTTCCTCGGTGGCGTGCTTAAGCGTCAGCAGTGTTTTTTCAATGGAAAGCGGCTTTTCAATAAAATCAAAAGCACCCTTTTTGGTAGCGCGGACAGCCGTCTCGATGTTGCCGTGGCCGGAAATCATCACTACGACAGGTGGGTTTTCGCCTTCACAAATTCGGGCCAGTGTTTCGAGCCCGTCGATGCCCGGCAGCCACACATCGAGCAGTACAACGTCGGCTTTTTTCTTGCCGAGAATATCCAGGCAGGCTTCGCCGCTTTCAACCGCAGTGACGCGATATCCTTCATCCTGAAGGACGTCCGTTAATGACTGGCGAATGCCGGCTTCATCGTCGACCACCAGCACTGAATAATTCTTCAAAGTTCGCTCCACCTTCCGGGCTGCTTCACCAGCCGTTCCTTTGTGCCCCTCAAGCCGCATCCTCCGGCGCCAGGTTCCGGTTGGCATGCGATTCAGTTGGAGTCGCCGCTGCGGCCGCATGCTCAACCGGCAATTCAATTATAAACTTTGTTCCCAGTGGAGAATTCTCCTCGACCCGGATGGTTCCTTTATGCTCTGAAACGATGCGGCTGACAATGGCCAGGCCCAAACCCGTGCCCCGCCGCTTGGTGGAGAAGAATGGCAGAAATAGACGTTCCTTGTTTTTCAGCGAAATTCCCGGTCCGCTGTCTGCCACCAGCAGAACCACCACGTCTCGGTCCGCGTCCAGCAGCGTGCGAACCCAGATTTCTTTTGCGGGTGAGTGCTCGAGGGCCTCGGCGGCGTTGTCGATCAGGTTCACCAGTACACGCTTCATCTGGTCCGGGTCGGCATGGATGGCTGGCAGGCCTTCCGCCAACTCGCACCTCAGCATGATTCCATGCAGACGGCCGTCAAAAACCTGTACCGCCTTTGCCACTATGCTATTCAGGTCCGCAAAGACCGGCCTGGAGGCAGGGAAGCGTGCGAAGTGCGAAAATTCGTCCACCAGCATTTTCAAGGTTGCGACTTCACGTTCAATCAGCGCCGAGCTCTGTTCCACCGTTGTTAAAAGATCACTTCCTGCCGCTTTGCGGTCAGCACGCCCGAGCCACCGGCGAATACGTTCTGCAGAAAGTTGAATCGGCGTGAGGGGGTTCTTGATTTCGTGAGCAATGCGCTGGGCTACCTCCTGCCAGGCCACGGCTTTCTGCGCCTGAAGCAGCTCCGTAAGGTCTTCCAGCACCAGCAGCGATCCCACGGCACCATGGCGGGCGCGAATGGAAGAAAGAGTAAGTGCTGCGAAGGCGCGCCGGCCTCGCAAGCCGATTTCCATCTGGCGGGTCACGACTCCCTGGCGCTGGGCGCGGCGAAACAGCCTGGCCACTTCGCGGGCTTCATCGGGAGCGAAAAGGTCGACAATGCGATGGGCGTTCCGGATGGCGTCCGAGCCGAACATCCGCTCGGCCGTGGAATTTGTCCGCATGATGCGTCCCTGGGGATCGAAAGAAACCACACCCGTGGGAATGTTTTCGAGAATGGCTTCCATGATGTTGCCACGCTCTTCGAGTTCCTGGTTGGCTTTCTGGATTTCCTGCGCGGCTCGTTCAAGCGCCAGCCGGTTCTCCTTCAACTGGCGGGTCATTTCGTTGAACGACTGAATCAGCCTGCCCAGTTCGTCGTCTGCGCGCGCGTGAATTCGATAGTCGAGATTCCCGCTGGAAACCTCGTGTGTGGCATCGGCAAGCGCCTGGATGGGGACGGTGACCTGTTTGGAAAAAAAGATGGCGAACCAGGAGGCAACAAAAAGGATCAAAACGGTCAGCAGAGACAACGACAGCAGGTAGACGCGCCGTACGGCCTTGCGCTGGTTGCTCAGTTGGTCATACTTGATCGCTTCATTTTGAATCTGGGTGGCGATTCGCGCGATGTTCAAGGGCAGGCGGGTCATGGCCACCACGACGCCCGACGTCCCGCCCGTGGGGAAATTCAGCGGCCTCACGGAGAGGAAAATGTCTTCGTCGGTGAACCGTTTGCGCAGCAGGAGACCTTCAGAAGGCAATCCCCTGAAACTGTGATGGGGCAACATTTCGCGGACTGTTGATCCGCTTAACTTTACCGGGCCCGATGCGGCCAGCAACTTTCCGTCCGGATCGAAAAACATGGCGGATTCTGAACTTAAATCGGCTACTTCACGTTGCAGAATACGGTTGAGAACCGCATGGTCGCCCAGTGACGCAGCTTCCGCAAGCTCCGGACTGGTGGCGAGGTGGATGGCCAGGTGCCGTGAACGGTTTTCCGCCTGGATTGCGAGCTGCCGGACCACCTCCGTGGCGTCGGTGTGCACCACATCAAAGGGAATGCCAAACCACTTGTCGATGCTGCGGTTCAAAAGGCCGTAAGAGAAAGCAAACAGGAAGCATGCCGGAACCAGCGTCAGCGCCAGAAACGCCACCACCATCTTGGTCTTAAAGCGTGAACCGAGCTTGTGGCTCCGCCTCTCGAAGTAAAGCTTCACCAGGTAGCGCAACAGAATGAGGCCGAAGATGATAAAGGCCAGAAAGATGAGAGCGGAAAATACCACCAGGAGGATGGTCTGGGCTGCGGTTCTGGGGTGGATGAAGGAAAGGTTAAACGAAGCCTGGCTCCAACCGATGAACAGCAGGATGGGAACCACGATGAGCAGGAAGATCAGGAAGGCCCGCCGGGGACGATTCGAATTGTCATTCCGGGCCATGAGCTATTGCACCAAACTGCCTTTCCAAGTCATCCCTCTTTTGCTCCGGGACAAGCGAGCAGGGAGCTGCAGGGCCTGCTGCGTATTCCCGCTCCAGGGCAGGTAGGGCTCAAGCGGGCAACCCCGGCATTCGGCTGCCTGCCGTTTGCAGTGCCTCTTTCCGGTTTCGACCAGCAGCGCGTGGAATTCATTATAAAGCCCTTCATCGGCCGGCAGATGATGATGGAGAAACTCCTGGGTAGCCTGATAGCCGTCTTCGGCAGAAATCAGATTATGCCGGGCCAAAATGCGGCGCGTATAGGCATCAGCCACAAAGAAAGGCAACTTGCCGGCATAGAGCAGAATGGCGTCCGCAGTTTCAGGTCCCAGGCCCCGGAGGGCCAACAATTGTGCACGGGCGTGGTCCGGAGGCTGGCGAAACAGAGCGTCCAGAGAGCCGTGATGGGTGGCATCAAGCCATGTGACGAATGTGCGGATGGCGCGTGCCTTCTGGCGAAAATATCCTGCCGGCCGGACGCAAGATTCGATCTGTGATAGAGATGCCTTGCGCAGTTGCGGCCACCGCAGCAAGCCGGAGTCGCGCAGCCTGGAAATAGCCCGGGCAGCGTTCTGCCAAGTCGTGTTCTGGGTGAGGATGGCGCCGAGGATGACCTCCAGGCGAGTGCGTGCCGGCCACCAACGCTGGGGGCCGAATTGGCGAAGGAGCTCTTCGTAGTACGTTTCCAGCACTTCACCCGGCTCAACTCCAAGCGGCTGAGCCGCGCGTTGCATAGCTTTGAAGTTAATACGGCCGAGTCTGGAAAGTCAAGTTCAGCCGCAGATTTCCGATGAAAGTTAACAGCCCCTCGGAAAGCCGGGTGGCATGGTGACTTTAAAGCGAGCGCGGAAGTTTTGCCCGGTAGGGACTGGCCCAAAGTGGGATGAAGAACGGGCCCTTCCATGTTGAACGAGACAGGGTGGCCTGAACTCTATCAATCCAGTCGATTAAAGAACCTGTGACCATGGGAATTCAACCGACAGCAGATACCTCGGAAAGCCTGCGCGGATACGGGATGTCCGGGAAGTTAGGCGAACTCTTAATCCGGGAAAACCTGATTACCCAAGCCCAGCTTGAGCAGGCCCTGGAACACCAGAAGAAGCACGGCTGCAGGCTGGGTAGCAGCGTGGTGCAACTGGGTTTCCTGACTTCCGAACAGATCACTACCGTCCTATCGAGGCAGTATGGCATCCCGTGCATCAACCTTGAATATTTTGAAGCCGACCCCAGCGTGACCCGGCTGGTTCCGATGGAGACCGCGCTCAAGTATCAGGTGGTGCCTCTCAGCCGAGTGGGCTCCTCACTGACTCTCGCCATGGCAGACCCGGCCAACGTCTACGCGATGGACGATATCAAGTTTATGACCGGCTTCAACATCGAGCCCGTCGTGGCTTCAGAGATATCCATTGCGGAAGCCATCAAGAAGAATTACGGCTCCATCGAGGAACATGACCGGAAGAAAGAAATTGAGGATCTGGTCAGCTTTATCGACGACGGGCAGCCCGACAGCGTGGAACTGGAGGCCGAGGACGAGTCCGCGCTGAATCTGGCCGCGCTGGAAAAAGCTGCTGAAGAGGCACCGGTGATCCGGTTGGTGAATTACATCCTGACGGACGCCGTCGAGCGCGGGGCCAGTGACATCCACCTGGAGCCTTATGAGAAGGAATACCGAGTCCGCTACCGGGTTGACGGTGTTCTGCAGAAAGTGATGCAGCCTCCCGTCAAGTTGCGAGACGCCATGATCAGCCGGATCAAAATCATGGCCAAACTCGACATCTCGGAAAAGCGCCTGCCCCAGGATGGTCGCATTATGATTCGGATGCTGCACAAGAACCGAAAGAAACAACTGGACTTCCGCGTTTCAGTTCTTCCCACCCTCCACGGAGAAAAGATCGTCATGCGGTTGCTCGACAAGGAGAACCTGCGCCTGGATATGACCCGCCTGGGGTTCGAGCAGGAGTCGCTCGATAAGTTCCAGCGGGCCATCTTCAAGCCCTACGGGATGGTCCTGGTGACGGGGCCGACCGGCAGCGGCAAGACCAATACCCTTTACTCTTCCATCGCCCAACTGAACAAGCCTGACATCAACATCATGACCGCTGAGGACCCAGTGGAATTCCAGTTGCCGGGAATCAACCAGGTCCAGATGAAAGAACAGATCGGGCTGAATTTTGCGGCAGCCTTGAGGTCATTCCTGCGGCAGGATCCGAACATCATCATGGTGGGGGAGATCCGCGACTTCGAAACGGCCGAAATTGCCATCAAGGCGGCGCTGACCGGCCACCTGGTACTCTCCACTCTGCACACCAACGACGCACCGTCCACCATCTCCCGGCTGATGAATATGGGGATTGAGCCGTTCCTGGTGGCCACTTCAGTGCACCTGATTTGCGCGCAGCGCCTGACCCGCCGCATCTGCCAACAGTGCAAGGTGGAGGAAAAGACTCGTCTTCAGGTTCTGGTGGATGCCGGCTTCACTCCGGAGGAGGCCAAGTCTCTCAAAATCTACCGCGGCGAGGGCTGCCAGGCCTGCAACAACAGGGGGTACAAGGGCCGGGTGGGTTTGTATGAGGTCCTCGAAGTCACAGATGAACTGCGCGAACTGATTTTGGTGGGAGCCTCCGCGTTGGAACTCAGAAAGAAGGCCGTCGAGCAGGGAATGGTCACCTTGCGGCGGAGCGGCCTGACGAAAGTTGCCGAGGGAGTCACCACGCTGGAAGAGGTGATTCGCGAAACCGTGCTGTGAACCTGAAGAAATCTTTTGATGCTCCAACCCATAGAGTTGGCAGGGAGGCTGAAAACCGATGTCGATACCACCGCTCAGTGATTTGCTCCGCATGATGGTGGATTCCGGAGGCTCCGATCTGCACATCACGACGAATTCGCCGCCACGGATCCGCGTTCATGGTGAGCTGAAGCCATGTGAAGATCTGCCGTCGCTGGGGCCCGCAGACAGCAAACAGCTCTGTTACAGCATTCTGACGGATGCACAGAAACACCGTTTTGAGGAAAACCTGGAACTCGACTTTTCCTTTGGCATCAAAAACATGGCCCGCTTCCGGGGGAACCTCTTCCATCAGCGTGGGGCAGTGGCGGGTGTGTTCCGCGTGGTGCCCTTTGAGATTAAAACATTCGAGCAATTGGGCCTGCCGAATATTCTGCGCAAGCTGTGCGAGAAACCGCGTGGGCTGATCCTGGTGACCGGACCAACGGGCAGCGGTAAATCCACCACCCTGGCGACGATGCTCGACCTGATCAATTCCACGCGCCACGAGCATATGATCACCATTGAAGACCCTATTGAGTTCGTCCACCCTCACAAGAAGTGCCTGGTGAACCAGCGTGAAGTGAATTCCGATACCCACTCTTTTGCCAACTCGTTGCGCTCGGCTCTGCGCGAAGACCCGGACGTGGTTCTCATCGGCGAAATGCGCGACTTGGAAACCATTGAGGCGGCCCTGCGGATTGCTGAAACCGGCCACCTGACGTTTGGAACGCTGCACACCAATTCCGCCGCTTCCACCATCAACCGCATCATTGACGTTTTCCCGGCGCACCAGCAGGCACAGATTCGTGCGCAGCTTTCCATGGTGATGGAGGGCATTCTGTGCCAGTCGCTTCTGCCGCGAAAAGACGGCCACGGGCGCGCGATGGCCATGGAAATCCTGGTTCCCAATCCCGCCATTCGCAATCTGGTCCGTGAAGACAAGACTCACCAGATTTATTCCGCCATGCAGACCGGGCAGGAACGCTACGGCATGCAGACTTTCAACCAGTCGCTCTTCACGCTCTATCGGCAAGGGCTGATCGACCTGGAAACCGCATTAATCCGGTCCAGCAATAAAGACGAACTGCAGGACATGATCAACCGCGGGGCGCCGGCCGGGCAGGCTCGCGGTCCCGCTCCAGGTGTTCCTGTGCGGCGGTAAAGCGGTGGCAGGCTCCAATGCCCTTGGACGAAGCAAAAGAAAGGACCGGGATGAATGCCAGGATTGGAACGGAGGTAACCGGAAATGTCCCAATTTGAATTTCGAGGAACATCGCGTTCGGGGGAGACGATCACGGGAGTTCGTGCCGCGCCCACCCGTGAAGCGCTGGATTCCATTTTGCGCAGAGAGTCGATTACCCCCCTCAAGATTGTGGAGAAAGGACGCGAAATCGCCATTCCCAAGTTCAAGTGGGGCGGGGGGGTGAAGTCCAAGGAACTGGCCGTCTTCACCCGCCAGTTTTCCGTGATGATCGACGCGGGACTTCCGTTGGTGCAGTGTCTTGAAATCCTCTCCTCTCAGCAGGAAAACAAGGCCTTTGCCCGGATGCTGGCAGGCGTCCGCGGCACGGTGGAAGGCGGCTCTTCTCTGGCCGATGCTTTGCGCCAGCATCCCAAGGCTTTTGACGATCTTTACACCAACATGGTGGAAGCCGGAGAGAGCGGCGGAATCCTGGACACCATCCTTCAGCGATTGTCCACCTACATTGAAAAGGCCGTCAAATTGAAGCGGTCCGTACAGTCCGCCATGATCTATCCCGTGGCCGTGGTGGTGATTGCAGGGGGAGTGGTGACTTTGCTGTTGTGGAAGGTTGTGCCGATCTTTACCACCCTGTTTGCTGGCCTGGGTGTGTCCCTGCCCCTTCCCACACGGATTGTCATCGCTCTTAGTCACTTTGTCGCCAGTTTTGGACCTCTTCTCATTGTCCTGTTCATTCTGATGGGCGTGGGGGTTCGTTGGTATTACCACACACCCTCCGGGCGAATGGTGATTGACGCACTGATCCTGAAAATTCCTATCCTCGGGCCGCTGATGCGCAAGATTTCGGTGGCGCGGTTTTCGCGGACTCTCGGCACTCTGATCACCAGTGGCGTGCCCATGCTGGAAGCGATGGACATCACGTCGCGCACCTCGGGGAATGCCGTCATAGAGAACGCCATCGCGCAGGTTCGCAAAGCGATTGAAGGAGGGCGGACTATTGTTGACCCCCTGCGTGAGACCGGCGTTTTCCCCAACATGGTGGTCCAGATGATTGGTGTAGGTGAGCAAACCGGTGCGCTGGATTCCATGCTACAGAAAGTGGCCGATTTCTACGAAGACGAAGTGGACGCCGCGGTGGGTGACCTGCTGACGGCGCTGGAACCGATGATCATTCTTTTCCTGGGGATTGTCGTGGGCGGTGTGGTGATTTCGATGTATATGCCGTTGTTCTCACTGATCGGCAAGCTGGCGGGGGGATCTTAAAGAGGCCCGTCGATTCACCTTCCTGACGAGCGGAAGGATTCAGCAGGGGACAGGGAACATAGGGAGGTTGAGCTTCTGTGCAGCAAGAGTTGTTGTCCAATGGGAACTCAATCTCTATAATGCTCTTTAGTTCTCCTATGAAATTCACCGGCGAACTCCAAAGCTGGCTTCCCTGGGTCATCAAGATCCGGTTTGCCATTATCACCTTTGTTTTTGCTATCGATTACGCTATCGAGCAGATCGTCCCCAGCCCCGGTGGCGCCCATTCAATTGAATATCTGGGCGGATTTGTCATCCTCTGGTACATCCTGAACCTGTTTTTTCTGATCTATAACCAGATCAGCCTGGATTACTCCTTGCAGGCCCATCTGCAGCTTTTCGCCGACATCTTCATCATCACCGCCATCGTGCATGTAACGGGTGACTTGGAGAGCAACTATTTTTCTCTCTACCTCGTGGCTATCATACTGGCCGCCATTCTGCTGCCGAGGGCGCGGGTTTTTATGGTGGCCGGGGTCAGTTTTATCCTGATGGGCGGCCTGCTGGAACTGGCTCACCTGCCTGCGCTCTATCCGGGATTCGCAGCGCGCCACCCCGCGCTGGCAGCTCTTTCAAATTCTTCCAGCGCGGCCGTGGACCTGGGGACGCTCCAGGTTAAAATCCTGGCCAGCCTTCTCGGGTTCTTCGCGGTTGCCTATCTGGCGGGTTATCTTGCGGAAACACTCCGCAAGACCGGGGCGGAGCTTCGTGACCGAAGAGGTCAGGTGGCCAGTCTTCAGGCGGTGAATGAAAACGTGATTCGCAGTATGCGGGACGGCCTGATCACCACGGATCTGGATGGTGTTGTGACGGAATTAAATCCAGCGGGCGAGGAAATTCTGGGGTGCGGACGGGATTCCGTTCTGGCTGAACCGATCGAAAACATTCTGGCAGGACTCGGGCCAAGGTCCGAGGAGTTTCGCCACCTGGTATCCGTTCATGGCCGGAATGAAGTGGAGTTCAACCATCCGGCGGGAGGAAAGCGCATTCTTGGCGTCTCGGTTTCGCACCTGGTGATTCCAGAAAGCGGGACGGCAGGCTACGTTTACAGCGTGCAGGACCTTACGATTCAAAAGCGCCTGGAGGCGCAGTTCCGGCTGCGCGACCGCATGGCAACGCTCGGGCGCCTGGCTGCCGGCATTGCGCACGAGATCCGCAACCCCCTGGCCTCCATTTCCGGATCAGCGAAAGTGCTGGAGACCATGGGGGACATCGATGAGGACGAGCGGAAACTGATCGCCATTGTCAGCCGGGAGTCGGAGCGCCTGAACAAGCTGGTTTCTGACTTCCTTCTCTATTCGCGGGAGCAGCGCTTTGAATTCAACGAAGTGGATGTTGTGGTCCTAGTTGAGGAGACGTTACTCCTGCTTGGACACCGCGCTGACTTTTCTCAAAACGTCAGCATTGAACGCCATCTGCCGCGACATCCTGTCAAGGTTTTGGCGGACGCGGACAAGCTGCGCCAGGTGTTCTGGAACATTTGTGACAACGCCCTGAAAGCCATGAAAGAAGGCGGGACGCTGACGGTCGAAGTTCGCGGCGGGCAACACCGCGGCGCACGGATTGTTTTTCGCGACACCGGCATGGGGATGGAACCGTCGCAGCTTGAGAAGCTGTTCGAACCTTTCCAGCCCGCTTTTTCGCATGGAACCGGACTGGGGCTGGCCATTGTTTACCAGATCGTACAAGGACACGGCGGGCATATCCAGGTGGAATCTACCCCGGGCAAAGGCTCGGAATTCATTATCGACCTGCCCAAATCTAAGGCGGCGGACAAAATGGAGGAATTCAGGATTTACGCAGGCAACTCACGTTGAGCCGCAGTTGAATTCGGGTGTAGCCTCTTGACGCGAAGGACATCGTGAGTGATTTTCCCGCAGGGTGCCGCGTGAAGAGCGGCCTTGAAGCGGAGGGCAGGCGGACAGAAACGGATACATGGCAAGAATACTGGTTGTAGACGACGAAAGATCCATTTGCCAGCTTCTGGAGATTACTTTCCGGAAGTCGGGACATTTGGCGGAGACGGTCACCAGCGGTACTGTGGCAAGGAAAAAGATTGAGTCGCAGGTGTATGACGTAATTATTGCGGACATTCGCATGCCCGACCTGACAGGAATCGAGTTGCTTCAGCACGCACGCGCTACCCACAGCACCGCTGCTTTCATCCTGATTACCGCGGTTCCAAGCATGCCATCGGCAGTTGAGGCGTTGAACCTGGGTGCCTACCGTTATGTCATCAAGACCGACAAGCTAGTGGATGAGATCAAGCTGGTGGTGAACCATGCCCTGGAAGAAATGGCGCTGCACGAGGAAAATGCTCGGCTGCGGAGGGAAATGCTGCGGGTGTTTGCTCAGGAGAACATCGTTGGCCGCAGCGAGAAGATTTCTGCCATCCTGGAGATGGTCCGGAGCGTTGCGCCCACTAACAGCACGGTACTGATTACGGGCGAAAGCGGGACTGGCAAGGAACTGGTGGCCCGTGCCATCCACGAGGCCAGCCATCGGCGCGATAAGGCTTTTGTGTCGATCAACTGCGGGGCGTTCCCTGAGACTCTTCTGGAGAGCGAGCTTTTCGGCTATTTCAAGGGTGCCTTTACGGGCGCCGATAGCAACCGGAAGGGAATTATTGAGTCGGCCAGCGGCGGCACGCTGTTTCTGGATGAAATCGGCGAGACCAGCCCCGGTATGCAGGTTAAATTGCTCCGTGTCCTGCAGGAAAGAATGGTGCGGCCACTGGGAGGGACGCAGGACATTCCGGTGGATGTGCGCCTGATTGCTTCCACCAACCGAGACCTGAAGGCCATGGTGGCGGAGAACCAGTTCAGGGAGGACTTCTTTTATCGCGTCAGCGTCATTCCTATTCATGTTGCACCCCTTCGCGAGCGTCGGGACGACATCGAACCGCTGGCGCGACATTTCCTGAAGAAATATGCGCTGGAAATGGGAAAGCCGGCGAAAGACTTTGATCCCCTTGCGCTTTCAGCCCTGATGCAATACCCATGGCCGGGTAACGTCCGCGAACTGGAAAACGCTGTCGAGCACGCGGTGGCGGTCAGCGGAGGACACGACGGCCTGGTGCGCCTGGAATACCTTCCGGCAGCCATTCACGGAATAGGACCCGAAGGGGGAGTGGTGGTTGAAATCCCGAGAGAAGGTGTGGATTTTGAATCGAAGATGGCAGAGGTCGAGAAGCGCTACCTGGTGGAAGCTCTCAACCTGGCTGGAGGCGTGCGGCGCCGCGCGGCCGATCTGCTGCACATGAGTTACCGCTCGTTTCGACATTATGCTAAGAAGCACGGAGTCTGAATGCCGTTGGTGTACCTGAAATGAAATATTTCTCTCGCCAGGAAGGATCAGGGACCAACCGGGCAGCGACGGGCAGCCAGTGGGATTCCATCCTCGCAGCCACGCCCTGGGCTGCGGTTAGCCTGGTCCTGCTTGCCACCTTCCTGGCTTACAGCAACACGCTGGGCTTCAAGTTTGTTTACGATGATCGCGGCCAGATTCTGGCGAATGTTCAGGTGCATGCTTGGCGGTACGTTCCACATTACTTTTTTGAAAGGGTGTGGAGTTTTGCTTATCCTGGCATTCATGGCAATTACTACCGGCCGCTTTTCCTACTTTTCCTCCTTCTGAATTACAAAATCTTTGGTCCTTACGCGGCGGGGTGGCACCTGGTGAGCGTTGCTGCGCACATGGGAGTGACGTATCTGGTTTACGTCCTGGCACGGCGGCTGACGGGCGACGGCCGGACGGCGCTGATTGCTGCGTTGATCTTTGGGGTTCATCCGGTGCACATTGAATCGGTGGCGTGGATTTCAGGCGTGACTGACCCCTTGCTTGCACTGTTTCTGTTGCCGTCGTTTCTTTGCTATCTGAACGCGCGCGAGCGGACGGCGCGTCGCCGGGCGTGGCTTGCGGGCTCGCTCGCCCTCTATGGCCTTGCGATGCTGTCGAAAGAAACGGCCCTGATTTTGCCCATCATTATTTTCACTTTCGAATGGCTCTGGGAGGATGCTCCCGGATTGCCGCGGTTGCTGCCGGTGTTTCGGCGCACACGCACAGCTGCGGCGCGGATTCTACCGTTCCTGCTGCTGACGTTTGTTTACCTGGCGGTGCGCTGGCAAGTGCTCGATGGACTGGGGCACACGATGGTTCCGTTGGGCGTCTGGACCATCATTTTCACCTGGCCGCACCTGCTGTTGTTCTATTTCTGGCACCTGGCTTTACCCTTCAACCTCAGCGTTTTTTATAACGTGCCTTATGTCAGGACTCCCGGCCTGGTGCCTTTCGTTCTGCCTCTGGCTGGACTCGCCGCTTTGGGATTTCTGGCGTTCCTGGGGGTGCGGAGGCTGGCGAGGAACTCGCCAGAAGATGCTCGTCTGGCCATTTTCATGTGTGCGTGGATCCTGATTCCCTTTATTCCTTTGTTGGACCTTTCAGTGTTGCCGGTGGGGGAGATCGCCCACGACCGATACCTTTACCTGCCGTCGATTGGGTTTTGCATTCTGCTGGCCATGGCCCTGCGCCGCATTCGACCTGGACGAAAGTGGCTTTTGGGGCTGCCTGCTTTACAGGCGGCATCTGTTCTGGCACTGGTGCTGGTTTTTGGAATCTCGACAACGGTGCAGGATCGCTATTGGGCGAATGACCTGAAGCTCTATTCGCGGGGAGTTTCGTGTACACCCGAAAATAAGCTGGCCAAAACCAATTTAGGTAACGCCATGGGGGAAGACGGTCGCTTCAACAAGGCGCTGGTGCTCTACCGTGAGGTTCTGGCGCGCGACCCCACCTTCTGGCTGGCCATCTACAACACCGGTTACACCTATTACCGGATGGGCCGGCTGCACGAAGCAGAAAAATACCTGGAGCGCGCGATCGCGGTGAACGGCGTCGACAGTGACGAGTATTTCTACCTGGGTCTGACGTGGCTGAAGCTCGGCGATGTTAATGATGCTGAAAAGGCTGTGCGTCATGCCCTGAAGCTCCAGCCGGGCGGACTGGCGTACCACTTTGCCCTGGGAATGATCCTGAAACTCAAGGGGGACACCCCGGGAGCACTGGCTCAATTCAAGGAAGAGTTGAGGAATTTCCCTGGGGAAACCGGCGCAGCACAGCAGATTGAGGCCATCCGGAGCCGGCCGGGCAAAAGCAGTGAAAAGCAGTTCCATTTGCCAGTGCCAGAGCCATAGACTGTGAAAGCGGCCAGGGTCGGCAAGGCTTTCCACGGTAGAATCCTTGAATTCCTCTCTATGTTGAGAACCAACGCCGGTGACCGTTTTTGTCAGGTGATCTCGACAAAAAGCGGCATGAAGACCAGCCTTGGCGATCTTGTATGGATGGACGGGAAGGGGTGGTATGATAACTGCTTGTATTTTCATAGATAGGGACGGGCATAAAGAATTCTTTAGCTTTGACCGATGTGGACCCTAAGATGCACAAGTATGGGCGGCTTAGTCAGATTGAAAGATTCAGGTAAGGTTAAAGGAGGAATGAATGCGAAGAAATTCAAAAGGGTTTTCGCTGATTGAACTGCTGATCGTCGTGGCAATCATCTTGATTATCGCCGCGATTGCGATCCCGAACCTGCTGCGCTCGAGGATTGCCGCCAACCAGGCGTCAGCGGTTGGATCGTTGAGAACCTACAACACGGCTGAAGTTACCTATGCTTCAACTTACAACAGCGGTTACACTGCAACTATGGGTTACCTGGGCCCTCCGGCCAGCGGCAGCATGCCCACATCTACAGCCGCCGGTCTGGTGGACAACGTGCTTTCTGGCGGATCGTCAACGGCCATGGGAGCGGTAAAGAGCGGTTACAGCTTCACTTATTCACCGGGCCCTGTCGTGGGTGGCCGGATTGATACCTACCAATTCTGGGCTGACCCGGTAACACGCGGAACCACCGGTACGAATTCCTATTACACGGACCAGTCCGGCGTCATACGCCAGAACTCGAACAACACTCAGGCCAGTTCGGCGGATTCGCCTCTCGCAGGCTGAGCATTCCGGCGTCTGAATTGGGTCTAGCTCCGGTAAGTCTCGTGGGGGGGATCTTGAGCCCCCCCATTTTTTTCACCCTGTAGTCAGGATTGTGACCTGGTGCTGCCGGGCCGGTTGATGGGAACGATGACACCGAACGTTTTGCAATTGGGCGTGTGTCGTGTTGGCGGGCGGCCGGAGGGTGAATGAAATCCTTTCGCAGGACAGACAAGTTGCCACTGTCCGTGGAAGCGGGCCGGGATGGTGAGCGGAGGGCGGACGAACGGGTTGACACCCTTCTAATTGGTACACTCATCCTTTGCGCCGCTCTGCCTTATCTGAATACCCTCCTCAACGGGTTTGTTTACGACGACAATACGCAGGTCCTCGACAATCCCTATCTAAAGAGTTTCCATTTCCTTCCGCAGGTGTTTGGCACCACGGTCTGGTCGTTTGTGGGGATGCAGGGCGTTTCAAATTACTACCGGCCCATGATGACCCTGGGATACGCCCTCTGTTACCATCTGTTCGGTCCGCTGGCCTACGGATTCCATCTGGTGAACGTCTGCCTGCACGTCGGTGTCGTCCTACTCGTGTTTTTAGTGGCGCGCCGCCTGTTCAACAACCGCGCGGTTGGTTTCCTGGCCGCCTGCCTGTTTGCCGTCCATCCTATCCATACGGAAGCGGTGGCATGGGTGGCGGCCGTCACGACTCTCGACGTAACGTTTTTCTACCTGCTCACCTTCTGGCTGCTTCTCATCATGGCGCGTCCGAAGGGCGAAGTTTCTCCGTGGATCAAGCTGGCAGCGGTGGTGAGTTTTGCGCTGACCATTTTCTCCAAAGAACAATCCCTGACGTTTCCACTTCTGGCATTGATTTATGAGCATTTCTTCCGTGGCGACCGGGCGCAAACAACCTTCTGGCAAAAGGTGCGCCGTTATGGCGATTTCTGGCTGATGGACCTTGCCTACGTGCTGTTCAGAATTGAACATCTGGGTGCCTTTGCACCGCAGATCCAGTTGGCGCGGCTCGGATGGTATCCCAGCGTCCTGTCGGCCTTGGCGCTGGTGGGGCAGTATATTGGAAAACTCTTCTGGCCGGTTCAGCTCTGCGCCTACTACGTTTTCCAGAAGGGAACCTCAGTATTTGAGCCGCGCGTGCTGGCTGGCATCGTAGTGCTTGCCGCGTGTGCAATAGTTTTTGCCCTGCTTTTCCGGCGCAACCGGACAGCCTCATTTGGATTCATCTGGTTTTTTGTCACTCTAGCGCCGGTGCTTGACATCCGCTACCTTGCGGGGAACGTTTTTGCGGAACGCTATCTCTACCTGCCGTCGGTGGGTTTCTGCTGGCTGGTGGGCTGGGCGGGCGTGAGGCTTTGGAGAAAGCTTGCTGGCTGCCGCCGCGTCTGGAGGTACAGTCTGGTGGCAACGTCCTGCGCGCTGGGCCTACTGCTGGCGGCACGCGTGGTGGCGCGCAATCGCGACTGGCGCACCGATGTTGCGCTCTACAGCCAAACACTGAAGGTTTCGCCCCGGGCCACCAACATTCGCGAAAACCTGGGCGTTGTGGACTGGAATCACGGGAGAATTGACAAGGCGGAGAAGCAATGGAGCATTGCGCTTAAACTGAATCCCAACTCCCCGATTACGCTCACCAATCTTGGCCTCGTCTATGCCAAAAGGAAAGACTACCAGAAGGCGGAACATTACTTTCGTGAAGCGATGTTGCACAAGCCCGATTACACCGATCCCCACCTGAACCTGGGGGGCCTGCTGATGGACCGGGGGCGCCTGAAGGAAGCGGAATGGCAGCTGCGAGCCGCTGTTGCTCTTTCACCCTTGATTCCCAGTTGCCACAATAAGCTCGGCAAGTTGTATCTTAAAGAAGGGCGCCTCTCAATGGCTGCGGAACAGTTTTCGCAATCGGTGCGGGCGGCTCCGAATTTTGAGGGGTATGATGGGCTGGGCGATGTCTACCTTCAGCAGAGAGTTTTTAGCCGTGCGGAGAAGGCCTATGCGGCTGCCAGCCGCACCAATCCTTACGACAGCCACGCCCATTTCGGAATCGCCCGAATTGCAGCATTGAGGGGACAACGGCGGGCGGCGCTGGCGGAATATGCCCTGGGGTTTGAGACCGACCCGAACAACCAGCAGGCAAAAAGCGCCGTCCAAGTTTTAAGAGCAAGCGTGACACATGAAAGAACATATCCTGAGAAATAACCGCCTGGGACGATTTCAGCTCCTGGTTAGTCTCTCTTTGATGGGGAGCGTTATGATGGTGGTGCCGTTGGTCCTCTCGGGCGCTTCAGTTCCTGCGGCCAGGCTGTCTCTGGACCAGTTCATTAACAAAGTTCAGACCAGTTATCATGATGTGAAGGCAATCCGCGCAGATTTTACACAGACCTACGACGCGGGCGGCGGAAAACGGGTGGAGTCGGGTACGGTGGTGTTTGCGCGAGGCGGACGCATGCGATGGGATTATCGCGAACCGGAGAAGAAAGTATTCCTCTCAAACAAGAAAGAGGTTCTACTTTACCTCCCCGAGGAACAGCAGCTTAACCGCTCATCTGTGAAGAAGAGCGAGGATTTCCGCGTACCATTCCGGCTTCTGCTTTCCAGGTTCGACTTGAAGAAGGTGTTCCGCAAATTTGAGGATGCCAACAACCAGTTCCAGCATCCCCCGGAAGACCGCGTGATCATTGCCTATCCCAGACATGCGGAAAAGCTGGGTTACAAGCACGTTGTCATGGAATTCGATCCACAGATGAACATCCGGCGGCTGGTGATTGTCTATACCAACAACACCGTCATGAAGTTCCGGTTCAGCCACATTGATCGGAATCCAACGCTGTCGTCAACGTTGTTTGAACTGACCCCTCCCCCGGGAACCCAGATCGTCAATCATGAATAACCCCCGCGTTTTTCGATCGCAAAGCTGCCCCTGCTACGGTCTGCGCGCTGGGAAAGAGGCACAGGCTTCGACTAGCTATTTCAATACGAGGGTGTGGATGGCGGCAGCCACTCCGTCCTGGTCATTGGAGTGGGTGTGGTGCCACCCGTTGCCAACCAGGCCCGGAGTGCAGTTACCCATAATCACCGGGTAGCCGACCATCTGGAGCATCTCAAGGTCGTTGTAGTTATCGCCAACGGCCATCACATCGTTGGCATCGCAGTGAATTTGGTCAAGCAACCATTGCAGGCCGCTCGCCTTGGAACAGCCCATGTTCATGATGTCGAGCAGCGAAATGTCGCGCTCAAAATACTTGGTCCACGTAAGGTGAACCTGTCTGCCCACAGCGGATGCGCGCAGCAGATGTTCCAGGGGCTCCAGCAATGCCGGAGCGCCTCCAAACATCACCTGGATGGGATCTTCCGGCAGCGCGGCGGGAAGGTCCGCCACCTGCAGCAGGTAGTCTTGCGCCGTCTTCAGATACCAGCGGAGAGGTCCATAGGGCGAGGCATTGTGCTGCATCATTACCTGGCCGCGCCTGGGATTGTCAAAGATCGCAACGGCGTAAGGACGGTAAGCGACGGCTGCTTCGAGCACCTGAACCGCGACATCCCGCGGCAGGAAGTTATGGTGAAGGAGGTCGCCGGAAAGCGTGCGGACAACGGCGCCGTTGGAGGTGACCATGGTGACGGGACAGGGCAGGGAATCGAGCAGAGGCCTGGCGGAGTGATACCTGCGTCCTGTGATGATTACGATCCGAATGCCGCGCTCTGAGGCTGCCGCGAGCGCCTGCCGATTGGCCTGAGAAATTTCAAGATTGCTGTTTAGCAGGGTTCCATCAAGGTCAACTGCGATCACGCGAATGGGCATCTTGGTTGAATTGTAGCACGAGCGGCCGTGCTCCAGTTCTAATCTGTGGTGCCTTGACATAGCAATCGCTGCACGGCGTTCGCCAAAATTGTCAGGCTCCGAGCGCCCGTGCTATATTAGCGAAGTTACAGTCAACTTTGGGCGCGTAGCTCAGTTGGGAGAGCGCGGCGTTCGCAACGCTGAGGTCGAGGGTTCGAATCCCTTCGCGTCCACCATCCTTTCATTCATTTCGCTTTCTTTGTTTCGGCTTTTGACCCCGAATTCGGCCTCCAGTTTTGGTTTAGGCCCGCCGATAGATATATCGTCAACAAAATGGGGAAATCCTGCCATGCGTTGTACCAAATGTGGGCACGAAAATCCGGACACGCATGCATTCTGTTCACGGTGCCATGCTCCTGCCTGGTTCACCTGTCCCTCTTGCAAGCATAAGCAGGATCACGGGGGGCGGTGCGAACAGTGCGGGCTGGACTTTGCGAAGTATGCAACGATGCTGATTTTTCAGGGGCAAACCGCTACAAAACAGGAGCGGCTGCGCAAAAAAGGGAGGAGTGAGTTCCTGCGCCAGATTCTACTTCTTCCCATTACCGGGGGTTGGTCACTGCTCAAGTACCTGAGGCAGTCGAAAGACGCAGGGTGAGGGAAGACAGCCCGCGCGGAATCTTTCGATTCGGCCAGTGGTTTGGGGATACAGGCCGGCGGAGAAAAGCCAGCGCGGCCTTCTACTTGTTTTCAGTGGCGGCCATGTACTTCTGGGCGTTCTCAAGAAGCAGTTGAGCCTCGGACATGTGGCCAACGGCGTCCTGAACCAGCGGGTCGTTCTCAACTCGGATCCGGGCGGACACGTTGGTGCCATAGATGTCTTCAACGAGCCGTTCCCGAATGTGCAGTTTGACGAAATCCAGGTTTGCCTGCACTTCGGCGGGGGTGACGGGTATCTTCTGATCAGTCAGAAACTTATTGAATTCCGCGATGTCATTGTCTGTCGGGTGAAAGTCCTCGGGAATCGTCTTGTGGACGGCTAGGTAGTGTGTAGCGAAGCTGAAGAAAGCTCCATTCTGTATCAGCGTGCGTTCCGTCTCGTTTAGCTTTTGCGGCTTTACCTTCACGTCAGGCGTAATTCCTCCGCCTCCGTAAACCTTTCGGCCTCCATCGGTCAGCCTGACTTCAGTGTGGGGCGTTGGAGTGTTCCGCGGGTGGTAGTAATAATCATAGAGTGAGACCTTGTTGTAATTGCGCTGGATCAGGCGGCCGCTCGGCGTGTAATAGCGGGCTGTTGTGAGAGCCAGCCCTGTCTGGTCACTCAGCGGATAAACCGTCTGGACCAAACCCTTCCCAAAGCTGGTTTCGCCCATCACCAGGGCCCTGTCGTGGTCTTGCAAGGCCCCCGTAACAATTTCCGCGGCGCTTGCCGTCATTCGATTGATTAAAATGACGATAGGGTAGCGGTTCCCCTTGTCGCCGTGCGTTGCATAATAACGTTTCTCGGGCGAGGAACGTCCGTAATGATAGACAATCAGCTGCCCTTTCTTCAGGAAATGGTCTGAGACCTCGACGGCTTCCTGGAGAAGCCCTCCGGGGTTTCCCCGCAGGTCCAGAATAAGGCCGGTCATGTGCTTGGCGTCCAGCTTTTTCAGCGCCTGCGACAGTTCGGTATTGGTGGTTTCATTGAAGCGGCTGATGTGGACATAGCCCACGTGGGGTTTCACCATGAAGACGTCGTCCACGCTGGGCTGTGTGATCTCTCCGCGGGTAATCGTAAAACTCAGGGGTTTGGTGGCCCCCTGGCGCCGGACAGTAACATGCACAATGGTGCCGCGCGGGCCTTTCAGCATCTTGGCAACTTTGTCGGTCTGCTCATTCAGCGATGACTCCAGACCAACCGCACTTTTGCCGTTGACCTGCTCGATGACATCGCCCGGCCGAAGGCCGGCCTTGAATGCCGGGGATCCCGGAATGGGCGCCACCACAAACGTTACCAGTTTGCCCATCTTGCCGGGCCGGGACTGGATGCTCATCCCAACGCCGAAATAGCGGCCCTCCTGGTCTTCCCGAAGCATGGCAAAGGCGCGCGGGTCAAAGAAGTTGGAGTGGGGGTCCAGGGTCCGCAGCATGCCCGGAATGGCTCCCAGGAAGTTGCTGTTCGTCGGACCATAGATTGCTTTATTGGGATTGACGGGGCTGGCGTAATTCTCCTGAACCTTATTGTAGACGTTGGTAAATTCGCGCAGACTGGCCTGGAAAGATGTGTCGTTGTTATTTGTGTTTGCTGTCGTCGCTTCGACCTGCGGGCCATATAACCCGCCCAGCATTGCACATACGACCAGCGTGGCGAAGATAAACCATCCCGCACGTCGACTTTGCTTCATCACTTTGCAGCTCCTTTTGCCCTGCTTGAAAATTATAGCATGGGCCGCGAATGGAATGCGATTTCCACAAATGCCCGTAGGTGCCTCCGGCTAGAGGCCATCCCCCCCGCGTGGCAAGTATAAGAGAGCCTTGGACTGAGGGCAAGGCCTGTCTGCCGGGTGCGGGGTTGCGCGATTCCCGGCAATGGAGGCTTTTCAGCCCTCCGGCTGCCGACAGGCTGACCACAGTTGCGTTGACAGAATAAGGCCATACGTGCACAATGAGAATCTGCAAGGTCAAAGGTGAAAGTCCTTCGCGTCTGTTTGCGCCCGTAGCTCAGCTGGATAGAGCACTTGCCTACGAAGCAAGGGGTCGGGAGTTCGAATCTCTCCGGGCGTACCATTCTTTTCAACCACTTTCATGTAGTGCCCGTCGGCCGGTCCTGAAGGTTTGCGCATCAGAGCCGGAATGTCGTACAGCGGACTTGTCGGGTGAACCTGCAAGAGCCGACGCCGTCGACCGGCACCCGCCAAAACACTGCCGAAATAGGAAAGATCCACAAAATTCTGGACTTTCAGGCAAATCCAGATTTCAAAAGTAGAGGTTGGGTAACCCATTCCTCGTTATACTGTCACTGGTACGAAAGCGGTTGGCCGCCCTGCCAGCAGGGGCCAATTGGCTCCATCGGGGGACCCGGCTATGAAAATTGTCAGCATCGGGGAAGTGTTGTGGGACGTCATCGGGGACCAGGAACATCTGGGCGGGGCGCCGTTCAACTTTGCAGCCCATGCCAGGAGGCTGGGGCATGACGTGCAGTTCGTCAGCGCGGTCGGATGCGACGAACGCGGCGACCGAGTGCTCGAGTGCATGGTTGAAATGGATCTTTCCACCCGCTTCGTTCGCCGCGCGGAGGGCTTTCCAACGGGCATAGCATCGGTCACACTGGACGCGGCGGGCCAGCCGAGTTTCGGGATTGAGCACCCTGCCGCCTACGACGTCCCGGAACTTACAGCGCCAGATCTTGAAGACATTTTTTCGCCCGTTCCGGACTGGATCTGTTTCGGAACGCTTTCCCAGATGAGTTCCCAAGCGCGTGAGGTCACCGCCAGGCTGCTGGCCGCAAAAATCGGAGCACGGCGCTTCTATGACGTTAACTTGCGGCCATCGTGTTATGAGCCCCATCTGGTCCTTGATTTAATGGAGCAGGCAACGGTGGTCAAGCTCAATGACGAAGAGGTCCCCATGGTTGACCGGATGTTCGGCAGGTCCCAGCGGAGCCTGGAAGAATTTTGTCGTGACTCCTCGGCGCGCCTCGGCTGGGAAGCTGTCTGCGTAACCCGGGGTGCCGAAGGGTGTGTTTTGCTGGTCGGCAATGAATTCGTGAGCGCTCCGGGCTACCGGGTGGAAGTGGTTGATACGGTGGGAGCCGGCGATGCTTTTGCAGCTGCTTTTGTTCATGGGCTGGGCAGCGGGTGGCCAGCCAGGCAGGTGGCGGATTTTGCCAACCGCGTGGGTGCCGTGGTCGCCGGCCGAGCGGGCGCCATTCGTCCCTGGACGATGGACGACATCAAAATGGTGGGCCACTAGCCCCACATTAGAATGCCCCCGTTTTGCAGGTGGACAGCAGGCGGCTGGCGTCGTCCAAAAATGGCTGTGGCCGGAGAAGGGAAGTTCATCTTACGTGTTGAAGGAGCAGCAGAGTTTCATCGTCATGGCGGGGTTCTCTGCCGCGAAAGGTTTGCACTGCCGATAGGAGGTTGACGCACGTATCAGCGGGCGAGCCGGGATGGATGGCACGAACCATCTCCATCAGCCCTTTCTGTCCGAGCTCGTCGCCGGAAGGGTTTCTCGCTTCCAAAATGCCGTCGGTGTAGAGGAGCAGAGTGTCGCCTGAACGCAGGCGCACACCCGTTTGGCAATAAGCGGTGCCCGGAATCAAGCCCAACGGCAGGCCTCCGATTTCCACCGCGTGGGGAGTGCAGTTCTGCAACACCTCCCAGGACTTTTCCTGCGCACGGTACCAGAGGGCCGGAGGGTGGCCGGCGCTGCTGAAAAGCAATTCTCCCGTTTCGAGGTAGAAGCCCAGAATGGCAGCCGTGGCAAACTGGCTCTGCCTAGACTCCCGAGAAAAGGCCTCATTCAATTCCTGCATCAGGGCAGACTGGTCCCAGTTATTGATATAGTGTTGCAGAACCTTTCGAAGGTTCTGTGCCACAGAACTCGCGTGGCTGCCATGTCCGGCAACGTCCGCCACGGCGATGCGGGAAACTTTGCCCTTGCTGCAAACCGACAAAAAATGGACATCGCCCCCGTCCATTCCAGCCTCAAGCGGCATGGAATAGACCCAACCTGTAAGGCCCGGCAATTCCACGGCGTGGTTGACTCTGCCGTTCCCGCCCCAAATTTCAAAGCACGCCAGCCTTGTCTCGTCATTCATTGCTGTCTACCTGTTCCCACTCTTTTTGATGAACCGTCGGCGCGTTCGGGTTCAGGCCTTGGGGGGAAGATGAGAGGCGAAGTAAGAGTCCAGCCCGGACTCAACCTCGCTGAGGCCCTGTTCCAGATTGCGGTTGAGCGCGGCCACAACGTCCGGGATTTCCTTGCCTTGAACCGGCTCGGTTCGCGAGTAGAAACGGTTCCACACACTCTTGTGAGTGCTACGGTCAATCAGCACAAACTCAATCGAGATCTTCGCCATAATGGCTCCGCCGGTGTCGACCTCTTCAAAATCGTAAAGCTGTCCGCGCAGCAAAAAGTTGCCCCGCGTTGACCCGCCGAGCCGGGCCACCGATTGGTACCGTCCTGAGGCCCGAAGCCGACGGATCAGCACCGTCTCGATCATCTGCGCGGGGGGTTCGGCCCACAGGTGGTATTGGTAGGCGCCGATTTCGTACCTGCCAGAGCGATAGACAATGGGCTGGTCCTGCAGAATTTCAGGAGCGCGGATGTGGCCAATCAGCAGCGTGACTGGCAAGGCGCGTGCCGTCGGCTGAGGAACCGGAGGAAAGGACAGGGTGAAATATTTGATCGGCCGGCCGCCGAGGCAACTGCTGAGGGCTGCCACCGCAAGCACAGCCAGCGTTAATCGGACCATTTTGCGCATGAGTATCTGTCTCCCCCTTCTATTTCCCGCCGGGCTTGCGTTCTTTTGCCCTGTCGGCACGGATCAAAGTGTAGGGCCGGCGTTCCAGCTTGCCCGTTAGTTCTTTGAGCTTTTGCGTGGCCACCCGGACGTTTTCCAGTATCTCGTCAATGTTGCCGGAGTTGTAATTCAACGTGCGGTTGAGCTGCTCCATAACGGTGGACGCGGACAGAAGCGTTTCCCGCAGTTCCTTGACGGAGGAGCGCAAGTCCTTGCGATTTTCAAGCACCATGGCGTTGATGTGGTCGAGTGTGTCGTCGGCCTGGGCCATCGTTTTCTTCAAGTCATCCAGCAAGGGTTTCATCTGTGTGCTGGCTGCCTGGACGTTGTCGATCGTTCGGGAAACCCTGGGCCGGTCCTCGGCAAGCATCGAGTTGACCGTACTCAACGATCGCCTGAGATTGGCGCGGTTCTTATCGCTCATCAGGTCATTGGCGCGGGCCACGGTCACTTGCAGTTCGTCGAGGCGCTGGTCCAGTTTCTCAAGCGTCTGCTGTACCATGGGCTGGAGGCTGGCGACCATCTCGCCGAGATCGTTAAAGTTGAAGGTCGGTGCTGATTTGACGACGTTGCCGGGCGGGGCCTTCGGGGACTGACGCGTGCCCGTGCTCAATTCCAGGTAGTTTTCACCCAGCGGCCCCAGGCTTGCGATTTTGGCCACGCTGTCGGTTTTTAACGGGATATCCTCCTCGACGCTGAAGTCAACCTCGATTCGGGTTGAATCCTGCGGGTCGACGCGCACAGCTTGCACCGAGCCGGCCTTCATTCCGCCGAACCTCACAGTTGCGCCCGGCCGCAAGCCGCCCGCGAATTTGAAAAAGGCGCGATGCGGAATATCCCCGCCAGTGAAGAAACCTTTCACGGCAAGCACACTCGTGATCAGCAGAGCAGCGGCAACCAGCACAAATAGCCCCACCGAGACCTGCTCCGCCCGCGTGTGTCGCGAATTCACGTTTTTTCTCCTTATCCCAATCCTCAGGAACTGAGTTCAGCTCTGGCCTTGCCGGTCCCGCTGTTTGTTAGTTCCGGGCTTTGAGGTCACGGATCAGCATTTGCAGATAATTCAGTTCGTCCTCAACCTGCGGCTCTGGCACGCGGTCGAGAAACTGGCGTACCCGCGGCTGGGTGCAGGCTTTGATTTCTTCTTTGCTGCCAATGGCCAGGACGTTGCCGCGGTCAATCAATAGTATTCGGTCCGCAATCATGAACGCACTGGCCAGTTCGTGTGTCACTACCACAATGGACATCGAGTAGGCGTTTTTCAGTTCCAGGATCAGCTGGTCGATGCCGGCTGCAATGATGGGGTCCAACCCTGCCGAAGGTTCGTCAAAGAGCAGCATGTCAGGATCCATGGCCAGGGCACGTGCCACGGCGGCGCGCTTCTTCATGCCCCCGCTGAGCTCGGAAGGCATGTAGTCCTCAAAGCTTGCCAGACCTACCTGTTCCAGCTTGATTCGCACCATGATCCCAATGGTGGAGTCTTCCAGCTGGGTGTGTTCGCGTAGCGGAAGGGCGACATTTTCTCCTACAGTCATGGAGCCGAACAGGGCTCCCCCTTGGAAGGAAACTCCCATCTTCTTTCGAATTTCGTCCAGTTCGCGCTCGGAGGCTGTGGCAATGTTCATGCCTTTGATCCAGACCTCGCCCGTGCTGGGTTTTTCAAGACCCATCAGGGTCCGCAGCAGAGTGCTTTTCCCGGAACCGGACCCGCCTAGGATCACCAGGGTTTCTCCGCGCCGGACATCAAAACTGATGCCATGCAGGACCTCCCGCTTGCCATAGCTCACGCGGAGATTCACCACCGAGATCACCGGACTCTCGCCGGCAGGGTCGTTCAATGTAGTCTGCGCACCTTCCATGATTTCCACTTAGCCGCGGTTCGTCAGATAAAACAAGGCGGTAAACACCAGATCGACCGCGATGACGAGAAAAATCGACCGCACCACCGCCGTGGTGGTGGTGCGCCCTACCTCCTCGGCGCCGGCCCCGGTGGAGAAACCCTCCTGGCAACCGACTGCGGTGATTACCACTGCGAACAGCGCACTCTTTAGAAGGCCTGTCAGGATGTCGCTCACCAGCAACGCGTCGCGAGTAGCCCGGAGGTAGGACATGACGGTGAAGCTGGCCCCCGTCACTCCGAAAAGGCAGCCGCCCATCACGCCCATAAAGTCCGCCCAGATGGTGAGGCACGGCACCATCACCAGCATGGCAAGAAACTTGGGGGCCACCAGGAAGGCCGCCGGCCGCAGCCCCATTGTTTCGAGGGCATCCACTTCTTCGGTGACTTTCATGGTACCGATTTCGGCTGCGAATGCCGACCCTGAACGGCCAATGACGATGATGGCGGTAATCAGCGGGCCCAGTTCCCGGATGATAGATATGGCCACAGCGTCGGCCACAAACTGGATGGCCCCAAGCCGCCGCAACTCATAAGCGCTTTGCAAGGCCATGATCAGGCCCACAAAGAAGGTGATGAGCGAAACGATAGGAATGGCTCCCACTCCCACTGCCATCGCCTGGTGCAAAGCCCGCTGCAGGCGCACGCCTCTGCCACGAAAGGGCCCTAGAACCGTGATGTAGGCAGATTCTCCGGCCAGACGAGCCAGGTCCCCGATGTAGGCCAAGCCATTCAGCGTTGCTGCGCCTACGCGGTCCGGCAAAGCCGTGATCTTTTCAGTAGCTCCCAATCCACAAGCTCCATTCATGCAGCAGTCAATCAATCACTGTTTAGGAACCGTGGCACCCGGGCTGGCAACAGGCAACGGCCCGGCTCTGTGACTCTAGGTCTGAAGGGCTTCTTCTTCCGTCTCGCGAATCTCAAAAACCGTAGTGAGACGCGTGAGCTGGAGGACTTCCTGGACGGTCTTGTTCAGACCAAAAAGAACCAGCCTCTTCCGGCTGTCGCGCGCCTTCATCAGCACTTCGACAAGTGAGGCAATGCCCGAGCTGTCGATATAACGAACCTCGCCCATGTTAACAACCACCCGGGACACCGACTTCAGGGAGTCCAATAAAAGCTTCCTCAGCTGGGGTGAGGTTCCCATATCAATGTCACCGGTCACGTCAACGATGGTGGTTCCCGGTTGCTGGCGGATTGCCGTCTTCATCGGGATGGTCCTCGTGATGGCTCCAGGGCTTTTCAGTCGTGTCTCGTTGCGCCGGGCATATACTTCTTCAGGCGCAGGCGGTTCTGGTCAGACAGCCGGTCATAACGGACCTCATCCATGACCTGGCGAATGAGGTGAGTGCCGCGGCCGCCGAGCGCAACCTCATCTAGAGGCTGGCTACAGATGCGGGCAGGGTCTGCCGGCTCGCCACGGTCGACGAAGGTGAACTCGAGACAGTCATCCTCCGCTTCACAGTTGAGTTCGATCTCGTGGTCGCACTCGTTCTTGTATGCGTGTCGGATCACGTTGCTCAAGGCTTCATTAACGGCCAGAGTGATTTTCCGGCATTGCGAGGTTTCAAAACCCAAGGCCTCGGTAAGTTGAGCCACAGTGCCGCGCACCACCGCCAGCAGGCGGGGGTCGCTGGCCAGCTTCATCTGGAACCTCAAGGGTCTGTTTGCCGCCGCAAAAGGCAGCGGCTCAGGCTCACAACCCTCGTCGCAGCTCATGACATCTCCGTTTGTCTTGTTGATGGCAGTGGATATGATACCCATATCCTCTTTCAGGGGTCAACCAGGCGCCGGCCACCCTGCCGTAGCACCTTTCCTTCCTATCCATTCCTATGCCCCATACGATGATTCCAGTCCGCTTGGGTTTCAGGGAAATGTATCCGACACAGGTTGACGATTCAGGCATTCCAGGCCTGGGTGGCGGAAAGTCGAAACTCCACACTTGGCAGCGCTCCGCAGCCCTTGCGGTATTCAAGTTGGGAGGGAATACCGGCACGGGTAAAAAGCAGCAAGGTTCGGGCCTTGGGAGTCATACGTGAACCAAAACTGGGCCCTCATGTGACCTGTTGCGCTGTAGAGAGCTGCATACCTGAATGACAGTTGCGTTCAGTGACTGTCAGGCGTATATTCCTGGGGAAAATGGAAGGCAAGAATGGAAATTGATGTTTACAATTCCGTGGTGGAATGGTCGCCACCTGCTAGATGGAGGGAAAATTTCATGCGGATTTCAAATTGTCTGGCTGTGGCATTGTTGGTGCTCGTTGTGGTGCCGCCTATAGTGTTGCGGGCTTCTGAGTTCCAGCAGCCTACCGCGAAAGAGCTGAAGATGACTTCGGATCCGGCTGTACCGGGGGCGGCCGCCATCTATCTGGATTACGAGGAGATAGACAACGATCCATTGCACTACAGGAGCATTTATGCCGAGATCAAGGTGCTGACGGACAAGGGCAAAGACCAGGCGACTGTGGAGCTGCCGTATATACGGAAAGAATATAAAATCACCTCCATCTCGGGGCGGACGATTCATCCGGATGGAACAGTGGTAAAGCTGACGGTTAAGCCGGAAGACCTGATGACTACGAAGAGCGGCGACCGGGAGATTGCGCGGAAGGTGTTTACGCTGCCCAGCGTGACAGTAGGGAGCATCCTTGAATACCGGTACCAGATCCATTATGGCGATCAACATTTTTCGTCGCCGCTGTGGCTTATCCAGGGGAAGTATTACGTGCACAAGGCGCACTTTGTGTTCATTCCGTTCGAGAACTTCATGCCGCACGCCAGCCAGGCGAGCAACACCACGATTCTGACGGACTCGAAGGGGCGCGAGGTCAGCAGCCTGGTATGGTGGTACCACCTGCCTAAAGGCGTGAGCGTGGTGAAGGGGTTGAACGGTTACACCGTGGACGTGACCGATGTGCCCCCGGAACCGGACGAGGAGTACATGCCGCCGATCCAAAGCATGCTTTACAGAGTGTTCTTTTATTACGTGAGCGCGCCGAATGCGAATGAGTACTGGGCAAGTGCAGCGAAGGATTGGTCAAAAGGCGTGGACAAGTTTGCCAAGCCTTCGAAGACGATCAAGGAAGCAGTGGCGGGGATTGTGTCGCCGGGCGACAGTGATGAGGTGAAGGCGCAGAAGCTCTACAAGGCAGTGCAGGCGCTGGACAACACGGATTTCACGCGGGCAAAGAGCGCTTCGGAGATGAAGGCACTGAAGATGAAGGAGGCGAAGGATGCGGCGGACATCTGGAAGCAAAAGAGCGGGTCGAGCAACGACATCGCCCTGCTTTACCTGGCCATGGCGCGCGCGGCGGGCTTGAAGGCATTTGCAGTGAAGGTTGTGGACCGCAACGACGCGCTGTTTGACCCGAGCTTTATGAACACGGGCCAACTGGACGACACGCTGGTGTTGGTGGGGATCGATGGCAAAGGAGTGCTACTCGATCCGGGCGAGAAGATGTGCACGTTCGGGCAGGTGAGCTGGACGCACTCCGACGCCGGTGGCCTGCGACAGAGCGTGAAGGGTGCTGGGTTTGTAGCCACGCCAGAGCAGAACTATAGCGTAAATCTCCTTACGCGCAGCGGAAGCGTGAAGCTCGATGCACACGGAGGAATGACCGGTTACTTCAGGTTTACGATAGGCGGCCAGGAGGCGCTGCGCTGGCGGCAGAAAGCGTTGGAGGCCAGTCCCGACGATTTGAAGAAATCTTTCGACAAGTGGATACAACCGATGATGCCGCAGGGTGTGGAGGTACACGTGGATCACTTCCTGGGGCTCAAGGATCCGAATTTGTATCTGATGGCGATAGTGAAGGCGAAGGGGACACTTGGGACGGCGCTTCCCAGGCGTCTGCTGCTGCCGGGGCAATTCTTTGAAAGCCGCGGCGGCGAGCCGTTTGTGAGAGAAAAGAAAAGGGTTGCGCCGGTGGACATGCGATATGCGGAACAGGTGTCCGACGACGTGGTGTATCACCTGCCCGCGGGCTTCACGGTGGAGGGCGCACCAAAGGCCGTCACCGATGTTTGGAAGGGACATGCCGAGTACGTTGTGAAGACGCAAGCCGGGACGGGGCAGATCACGGTGAAACGCCTGCTGGCACGTGCCTTTGACTTGGCGAAGCCGGACGAGTACCAGGCCCTGCGCGGGTTCTACCAGAAAGTGGCGGTAGCGGACAAGTCGATGCTGGTGCTGTCCGCGGCGCCAGCGGGAAAAGCAAACTGATGTCTGCGCGGAGTGGTACCGGAGCGTCGTCGAGGTTGGTGTGGGTGCTTGCGCTGGGGTTTTGCGCGTCGCTGCCGCGGGCGACGTATGCGAAAAGGATGCTGCCGGCTCCGGATTGGGCGGTTGCGGTTGCGAAGATGCCGACGCCGGCCGACGCGAAGAATGCGCGGGCGGTGATGCTCACTGATGAGTATCTGATCACGGTAGACAGCCTGAACCATGCCGTGGAGCGTGAGCGCTGGGCCGTGCGCATCCTGACGCCGGCAGGGCGGGGCGATGCGCAATGTATGGTGGAGTATGATAAGGACGCAAAACTCGACTACTTCAGGTCGTGGACCTTCACGGCGGGCCGACGGCAGTTTCAGGCGATGGCAACGGACTTCAAGGACGTGGGCGCCGGAGGCGATGCGGACATGCAGCTTGCGGACCGCTTCCGGGTTTTGAATCCGCCGGGGGCCAACCCGGGGTCGGTGGTGGCGTGCGAGACGGAGCGGCATCTGGAGCCGTACTTGAGCAGCGAGGTCTGGCAAATTCAGTTGCCAATACCGGTGGTGGATGAGTCGCTGGAGTTGGCACTGCCGCCGGGCGCATATTTTGCGGCGTCGTGGAGCCGGTATACGCCGGAGAAGCCAGTGGAGTTGCCCAATGGGCACTTGCGCTGGGAGATTCGGAACATGCCAGCGCTGGACCTGGAGAATGTACACGCGGTTCCGGCGTGGGATGCGCTGGCTGCGCGCATGAGCGTGAAGTGGGGGGAAGCGGCGGTGAAGGGCGTTGCCAACCAATGGCGGCAGATCGGCCAGTGGATAGATCAACTGGAGGCGCAACGGGCCGACCCGACGCCGGAGATTACGGCAAAGGCGCAGGCGCTGGCGGCGGGCGCGCCGGACTTCTATACAAAACTGAACCGGATTACCAGCTACATTCAGAACAACATTCGCTACTTCGTCGTGATCAAGGGAATCGGCGGGTACCAGGCCCATTTCGCAGGGGACATTTTTCGCAACGGTTACGGTGACTGTAAAGACAAAACGACGCTGCTGATCGCGATGCTCGAGGCCGTCGGAGTGCAGGCGCACTATCTGCTGGTAGACAGCGAACGTGGAGTGATTGATCCTGAAGCCCCGTCGCTCTATGCCAACCACATGGTTGCGGCTATCGAGCTACCTGGGGGCGAAAACGATCCCCGGCTGATGGCGCGAGTGCAGACGGCGAACGGAAAGGACCTGTTGGTCTTTGATCCTACGGACGAGGACACGCCGGTGGGGCTGATTCGCGGCGATTTGCAAGGGGCGTATGGGGATCTCACCGACGGGCCCCAGAGTCAGGTGATCCGAATGCCGGTGCTGGCGCCGGATTCAGCGCGGACGTCGCGGAAGGGGTCATTTTTGCTTGGCGGCGACGGCACATTGACCGGCGACTTGCGTTATACGTTTACGGGAGGCGACGCCGCGGTGGTGCGTAGAAGCCTGAAAGAGCAGATCGCGGAGGACGTGCAGCAGAGATGGGAGCAGAACCTTGGTGCAGTGCTTCCGGGGCTCTCGCTGAGTGGATTCGAGTTTCACAACACGCCGGGATTGGATACGCCTGTGACTCTGGACCTGCACCTGAGCGTGCCGGGCTATAGCCGGCAGGCGGGCCCGCTACGGCTCGTGAGGCCGCGTGTGCTGGGTAGCGATGCACGCGACGTACCGGGGGTGATGGGTGGTGAAGCGCGAAAGTATCCGATTGAGTTGAGCCATCCGGGAATCTGGGCGGACAGTTATGACATCAAGCTGCCAGCCGGCTATACCGTGGACGAAATGCCCGGGCCTGTGAAGATAGACCTGCCGTTCGCGAGCTATCGCTCGTTGGTGTCGGCCAAGGGCGACGTGTTGCACTTCGAGCGCAAGTACGTGGTGAAGCAGGTGGAAGTGTCGGCGGCGCAGGCGGCGGAGTTCCGCAGACTGGAAGATGCAATTGTGACCGATGAAAAAGGGATGGTGGTGCTGAAGAAGAAGTAGGGAGGAACCCGCGAGGGCAACTCGAAAAAACGTATTCCGCTTGTGCCGGGCTTGGCTTGGCTCCGTTTCCGCGGTCTAAGGCGTCATGCCTCCTATCGCTTGCCAAAAAAGCCGCCAGTGACGAGGTAATCTGTTCCATCGCGCGTCACGTAATCCGAAAGATGCTGGAAAACTACTCACACGTCCGGCTGGAAGCCAAGCGCCAAGCCTTGGAAGTTCTCGCCACAAAACGCCCTGAAAATGCGAATGAGGGGGATTCTGAGGGGGGGCGTCACACGGAATATTACTAAAAGCGGGCCAATGCGGATGCCAGCAACGGAAGTCCTTCAAAATGCTGGCGGGGACGACGGGACTCGAACCCGCGGCCTCATGCGTGACAGGCATGCGTTCTAACCAGCTGAACTACGTCCCCAGTCTATTGTGCGCAAGGGAAACCCTCACGGTTGGCTCAGTGTTGCTCGTGGAGAGGCAAGCAGCGTAGTGAACATCGAGCCCTGACACATGGTGGGCGGTATCCGGCTCGAACGGATGACCTTCTGCTTGTAAGGCAGACGCTCTAACCAACTGAGCTAACCGCCCTTTGAGGCCGCGCGACGCATCACCAGCGCCCGGTTATCTTGCTGTGCGCCTGCCTTGACACTCCCAACGTAAAAACTATACACTAACAAATTTGGGACGGTCAACTCCCGCAGTACACTGCCAATGCAACTATCACGAGAGTACGTCACATACATGAGCAGGGAGCTGTTGAAGCGCCTTACGCAGGAGGGGCTGATTCAGTTTGAGCAGCCGGAATATGTGAACGAGGTGATGTTGCAGCTGGTGCTGGACGAACTGACTGTCGAAGATCGCATTAACGACGAGGCCCGCAGAATTCTGGAAGAGCACAGCAACCAGATGAAGGACTTCGGCGCAACGTATGAGGATGCCTTCAAGGCCATCAAGAAACAAATTATCCGCGAACGGAAAATCGTTCTATAAGCCGATGTTTCTTCTATGAATCCATGAAACTCTCCCACGAAAAAATTATTCAGCTCTCCCATCGAATCATTTCCGCAATTGAGGCTCTTGACGAGGTCGAGTTCTACGACGAACTCAATACAATCCGGCAGGAAGCCGTGAAGATACTCACCGACCTGCTCCATGAAGAAGAGAAAATTGACCAGACGGTACGCCAGCGGATTGCGACGCATAAGCGAACTATTCCGGAAGGCGGCGGTGAATGGGAAATACTCTATCGCAAATATTATCAGGATGAGCTTCGCAAGCTCGGAGTAGCCCCTCTTTCACAACACCGTTAGCCTTTTGATCCTTGGGTTCCGTGCAAGAAATTGTCCGGGTCTGAACCAGCCGCAGGGAGAAGGCCGCGATCCCGCGGCGCACGAAGTCTTAAGTCATCTTTCAGGACGAAGGTGTATTGAGCGCCACTTGGAAGACCATATGGCAGAGTCCGACTTCGTCCTATTCAGTCGCGGCGTTTCAACACCGGTGGCTTGTCGTCTTCGGGTGACTGCTGGCCGCTGGGCTGCGCGCCGGGAGATGTTGACGTCTTGGGCTGGCGCTTCTTCAATGTTGGACCACCCTCAGCCTTATCCATCTTTCTTCGCATTGACATGACGCTCTGGAGCCGCGTTTTCATGTCGTTAAATTCTGAAGTGCTGACCAGGTATTCGGGCTTCTTCGGGAGGATGGATTTGATCTCTTTCTCAGCCTGGATGATACGCTCCGGCGTTGGCGGATGGTCGGCGAAAATGCTGGGAACCGACCCTGGGTTGCTGCGTGCTAACTGGGCGATTTTCCCGAAAAATGCAACATAGGCATTGGGATCGTAGCCCGCCTTGTACAAGTACTGAATGCCCAGAAAGTCGGCTTCAGCTTCGTCGTTTCGGCTGAACTTAAGGAAGGCAAGCGGGATGCCCATGTTGAGCCCCTGAGAGAGGCCGATATAAACAGGGAACGACATGGGAGTAAACATCAGCGGAATCATGGCGTATTGCAGGATGGTTGCCTTGGTCATCTGGCTCGCCCAATGTCGCGCTGCCACATGGGCAATCTCATGCGCGACCACCCCCGCAACCTGGTCTTCCTCATTTGCAGCCTGCAGCAGGCCGGAATTGACGTAGAGGAATCCTCCCGGCAGGGCAAAGGCGTTGATGGAGGGATCGTCGAGCACCTTCACGGTCAATGGGATCTTGAGGTCGGAATTGCGCGCCACATTTTGTGCAATGCGATTGACGTATTCGTTGATGACGGGGTCTTTGATGATCCGTGCGGAACGATCGATTTCCATTGCATAGCGCTTGCCAATTGCGATTTCCTTCTGTTCGGAAATCATACTCCGATGCGCAACTCGGCGATTGCCAATCGCGTCGACGTCTTTCTTTTTGTCAGAAGCCCACGCGGAAAGGGACGCTGCAACAATTATGACAGTCAGAGCGAGAGGGGCCCTCTTATTAATTCTCATGGCTGTCCTCCTTGGTTCGTTCTACCCAGGATGTCTGAAACTATTATACTCTGGATGTCCCAGGCGTCTGCAAAATTACTGTCAATTTGCGGCAAATAATCGTGGCAATTCTCGACGTCGCAAAAGTCAGTATCTTCCGCCAGCGTTGACTCTGAATCCCCCGGCAGGTTAGATTGACGTTTCGGAATTTGGGGCCGGCAATGATCTTGCGGTGATCGGTCCCCGGAAAGGCGAAATGGTTCCTCATGTCGGTTGCCAAAGTACAGCCCGGGCAGGTTTGGCTCCTGGATGGAACGGAGGAAAGCTGGCTCGTGACTAAAGTCTATTCAGAAGCCTTCACGTCTTACGCCATGCTGCGCAAGGCCGGAGGCTCGGACGATGATGTTCGGCGCTTAAAGATCGTGAAATCCGCCGCGGGTGTTGCTCTTCCCGGATTCAAGTTCTCCCAGGAGTCAGAAGAGTTCTAGATACCGAGCGGCTGCGGCTGTTGCGCTGCACTCCACGTCGGGTGTTCGGGGATAGGACAGTTTCCATCCACTCATGTTGACAACCGTTATCAAAATCCTCGCCGGGGCTATTGTGATGTTTATCTCCAGTTCCGGCTATTGGGGAATTGCTTTACTGATGGCCATCGAGTCGGCGTGTATCCCGTTGCCGTCTGAGGTGATCATGCCTTTCTCCGGCTATCTGGTCTCAGCCGGACGATTCAGCCTGTGGGGTGTCGCCGTAGCCGGAGCCCTCGGTTGTAACGTTGGATCCATAGTGGCCTATTACATCGGTGTTGTGGGCGGCAGGCCACTGGCCGAGCGCTACGGTCATTACGTGCTGGTCACTCGGCACGACCTGGAACTGGCTGACCGCTGGTTTGAGCGTTATGGTGACTGGGCGGTTTTCTTCGCACGGTTGCTTCCGGTGGTGCGGACCTTTATCGCGCTGCCTGCGGGCATTGCGCGCATGAACTTTGCACGCTTCAACCTCTATACCTTTCTGGGCTCTCTGCCGTGGTGTTTTGCTCTTGCCTACGCGGGAATGAAGCTGGGGCAGCGATGGGAAAGCCTCGGTCCGTATTTCCACCGCTTCGATACAGTCTTCCTGATCGTGCTGGTGATCGGTGCTGTCTGGTTTATTCGCAACCGATGGAAGAATCGGCTGCCTGCCGACTGATCGCGACTCTGGCACCGGGGATTTTGGAGAGCCTCGCGCCTGAGATAGTCCCGTACGCAGGTCGCGTGCGAGGTCGGCGAGTCGCGAGGGGTTAAATCGACCTCACCGGCAAGGTTACGATGTCATCCACGGCTGCGACCTCACGCGTCACGAAAGGCTCGCCGTAACGGACACCGATCATCAATCCGAAATGGCGGGCGAGCGAAGCGACCCGCTCGCGCAAGTCCTTGCGGGAAGGGAAAAGGTTCTGCATGTCTTTCTGGGCGGAGAATTGCGAGTTGTAGGCGAGGATGGCTTTAAGTTTCTTTTCAAGCTGCCCGGTAATGTCGACCACAAACGAGGGCCGCAAAGTTGGGACATAGAGGCTGGAATAAATGATCTTATGGGGTCGAAAGGGCTTGCCGTTCAAGGGCAGCTTGGCCAGTCCGGCAAAAAAGCAGGCTTCGTAGCTGATCTGTCCTGTCGTATAGTGGTCCGGGTGGCGGCCTTTCCAATAGGGCAGGATCACGGTGCGTGGTCGCAGGTCGCGGATTTTCTGGGCGATGTTCATTTTGTATTCCCGCAGGTGCTCGATACCCGCGTCGGGCATATAGAGATTCTCGCGGTGGACGATGCCCATGATCGTTGATGCGCGGTCTGCTTCGCGCTCGCGCAAAGATGCATTGCCGCGCGTTCCGGTTTCGCCGGCGGTCAAGTCAAGGATTCCCACACGGTAGCCCGCCTCAACCATTTTGATTACGGTGCCGCCACACGTCAGTTCCGTATCATCACGATGAGCGGCGATAGCAAGAACATCGAGTTGCATGATGGGTGATTCCTTTCTATTTTACCCGCGGTTGCCAGCCGAGTCAGGGGGCAGATGACGTCTCGTCGCACAGCTTGCGGCCGACGGATTCAAGAAGGCAAACGAACTGTTTTTCATCCAGGTGATACTTAAAGGCCTTTTGGCCGTCGATAAAAACGACGGGGATTTCATATTGGAATCTTTCGAAGTCGGCCGGGTTGTCAAGGATATTGATTTCGCGCCAGTCAAATTTATAAACCCGCTGCAGTTTTTTGAGCTGGGCTTTGACGCGGTCACACAGGCAGCAGTTCGGCTTGGAATAGACGATGATTTCAGGCAATTGCACGCAGCACCCGGAAGGATTTTAATTTCTCTCCCCAGAATCAATAATTTTAGGTTGACAGCTTGGGGGCGGTCAAGCAAGGCGATGGCGACATGCAAAAGAGTTGGTTTTGCTTGATTCTGTCGACAGGGAATGCCATAAATACTCATCTTAAGGAAAAGATGTCGAACGAAGTTCAAAATCGCCCTCTTGCAAGACAGGTTGCGCTGGTTACAGGCGCCGGGCGGCGCATTGGCCGGGAGATTGCCCTGGGGCTTGGCCGGGCAGGAGCCACCGTAGTGGTGAACTACAACGAATCGTGGGACGAAGCGCAGGCGACGGTCCATGAAATCAAGGCGTGCGGAGTTGATGCAGTTGCTTTGCAGGCCGATGTTGGACGCCCCGCACAGGTCCGGCGCATGTTCCACAAGGTCGGGCGAAAATTTGGACAACTGGATCTTCTGGTGAACAACGCAGCCATTTTCTTTCCGGTGAAATGGGACCATCTTACTGAACAACATTGGGACCGGATTCTCTCCGTCAATTTGAAGGGACCTTTCTTTTGCGCGCAGGAAGCAGCGAAATTGATGCAGCGACGGAACTGCGGTCAGATTATTAACATTTCGTCGATTGGTGGCTTGCAGGCGTGGCCGCAGTATATGCACTATTGTTCTTCTAAAGTTGGCCTGATTATGCTGACCCGCTGCCTGGCTAAGGCGTTGGCTCCGGATATTCGGGTCAACAGTATTGCTCCCGGAACGATTCTTTTCCCCGGAGAGAAGAGAAGCCCGATGACGAAAAGCGTGATCCGTTCCACGCCGCTCAGGAAGGCCGGCTGCGCCGAAGACATTGCGCGGATGGTCTTGCACCTGGCCTGTCACGGCGATTTCATCACGGGACAAATTTTCCCGGTGGATGGCGGAAAGTCCATTCCATGAAATCCAACTTTACTTCCGCGGTGGCCAGCCTCGGGCCCCAGAGATGTCCTGAAGCATTGTCCTCAGGATAGGAAGCGAAGGTCGCTCGCGACCGTACCTCGTTGCGTTGTAAAGCTGCGTGAACTTTCTGGCCCGCTGACCCAGCTCCGGGTGCGCTATCTTCTCTGCAAATTCACGGGGGGTTTCCCATGGAAGTTTTTGAAATCCTTTTTTCCTCACAATGTTGAGAAAACGACGGTAGCTGAACGTTGCTTCCTGCAGCGTCGCTGGCCGGTCGGTGCGCAGGAGGCTACAGGTCCAGAAGAATTTCAGCTCCTGAACATCCCACCTGCCTGCGGCCAGCACAAAGCCCCCCGTGGCCCCAAGGATGAGGAGGAGAAGAAGGAATTTGTTCTTGACGAGACCGCCCTCCAGGGCCAGTGTCAGCCGTGCCAGTTGGCCGCGTAGGACGTCGAAATGATGGTGGACATCGCGCTGAACAGTGTGCGTTTGAAATTCAACCTGCGCGGCCAGGCGCACCTGGTGGGAGAAGTCATAATTGATGATCCATTCGTTCCAGAACAGGGTGAGCGCATCCATGTAATTGTCCAGCTCGGAAGCAACGACCGGATGCGGGTCCGGCGGAGTCGGGTCAAAGGGAATCCATCCGTAACCGGGGAAATAGACTTCCACCCAACTATGGGCGTCGCGCGCCCGAACAACAAAATCTTTGCCGAAGCGGTTGTAGGAACCTGTCTGGAAGCCGTTCACCAGGCGGGCCGGGATGCCCAGGGTCCGCAGCATGACGGCCATGGCTGAGGCAAAATATTCGCAGTAACCCCTTCTGGTTTGGAACAGAAAACTGCCGAGCGGGTCGGAGGGGTCAATCTTCTGGGCGTCCAGAGTATAGCCAAAGTTGCTACGAAAATAATTGCGGATAGTCACGGCCCGGTCGTAGTTGTTGGCCGCGTGCGATGCCACCTTTTGCGCAAGCTCCCGGATGCGGGAATCAAGTTTGGGGGGCAGGCGAAGATAGAGAAGGCGGATCTCTCTGGAATAGGTTTCGGGAGCGCTGCGCAGGGCGGCTGGCGATGGCAGCCCCACCTGAGAGCTTACCTCGTATTGGATAGGTGAGAATTCATAGCGGGTGTCGTGCAGGGAGTCGGTTTCATCCACCGTGAGAAGGTGCATTTTTCCGGTGATCAGTCTTGGGAATGCGGCGGCGAAAACTACGTTGGAGGAAAGAGGGGAGAGAAGGACCTTGTAGCGGAGTGCTTTTTCGGGCCGGTTTCCCGCGCCAGGCTCCCGGGGAATGACGAAGCGTCCGTGCGACACCGGTTGTATGGCGGTCTCGCGGGTGTTGTCATTGTACCAATCCCTGCCGTCAAAACTGTCCAGGGCCACGCCGCGCCATTTGATCCCGATATAATCACGAAGATTGCCCTCAGGAAGGACGCGAAAGACTACTGCATTTGACCGCATGATGCGGCTGAGGTCCCCCAATTTCACGCTGCCGGAAAATCCAGTGATGTTCTCAGGGTGCGTCCCCAGCCCGGTGAGATAGCCCGAACGATAGCGCGGAATTACGAAAAAGAAAACAGAAGCCGCTGCCACAATCCCCAGCCCCAGGCCTGCTGCGGTCCGTCCGAGGGCCCGTTCCAGTGCCGGGCGACCCCCGGGAACCGGCAAGGGAGTTGATGCGGAGCGGCGCGAAGTTTCAGTAGAGCGCTTGATTTCATAGCTGATCAGGGTTGCAATGGCGAAGAGAGTATAGAGCGTGAGAAAAACCG
>Ga0102953_1000149_pt1 | contig 47134 bp, 40 predicted proteins | sample SalPon2A_C_D2_MG_FD_78509 | JGI IMG/M metagenome (GOLD analysis project Ga0102953, IMG submission 78509) | Soil microbial communities from South San Francisco under conditions of wetland restoration - Salt Pond MetaG R2A_C_D2_MG | ecosystem: Environmental > Terrestrial > Soil > Wetlands | place...
AGCGCAGCGATGCGCTCCAGCGCGGCCTGCGTGACCTCTACGGGTGAGAGCGTGCGCTGGCGATAGGCGTGCAGCAATTCGCCGGCGCTCAGCAGGTGCGGGGCAGCGGTCATAGTGGCAACGGAGCTCCGGCGGGTATGGGAAGCGGACGCATTCGTATCTCTGTTTATCCGCGTTCATCGGCAGTTTCAAATAGTGCCGCATGCCGCTGGCCGGTTGCCAGCGACGGTGTGTTCGCCATAGCATGGAACCGGGGGAAAGGCCTGGGCTCTGCGTCCAGCCGAAGCAAGGGGGGGGAAGTTATGTCCACAATCAGTTTGTTGGACCGCATCGAGCGCGACGGCTTCCCGCCGCTGCGCACGGAGGCCGACCTGCGCGCCCTGGAACACGTGCCCTGGGCCGAGCGCATCGCCGCACGCAGCACCTACGAGGCGCTCTGCAACGCCGCGGCGTTGGACCCGCAGCGCCCGGCGATCCAGTTCCTGCGCACCGGCGAGCCGGACGAGGCGCCGCTCAGCTTGAGCTACGCCGAGTTCCTGGGCCGCGTGCGGCAGACGGCCAACCTGCTGCACACCCTGGGCGTGGGACCGCGGGACGTGGTGTCGTTCCTACTGCCGCTGCTGCCGCAGTCCTACGCCGTGCTGTTCGGCGCCGAGGCGGCGGGGATCGCCAACCCGGTCAACCCCCTGCTGGAGCCGGGGCAGCTCGCGTCCATCCTCAACGCCGCGGGCACGAAGGTGCTGGTGGCGCTGGGCCCCACCCCGGGCGTGGAAATCTGGCAGAAGGTGCAGGCCCTGCGCGGCGACGTGCCCGGCCTGCGCGCCATCGTGCAGGTGGGCGGGGACGCCCCGGCCGAGCAGCGTGACGGCGTGCTGGGCTACGAGGCGGCCCTGGCGCGCCAGCCCGCCGATCGCCTGCTGAGCGGCCGCCAGAGCGCGCTGGACGACGTCGCGGCCTACATGCACACGGGCGGCACCACCGGCCTGCCCAAGTTGGTGCAGCACACCCACGCCAACCAGCTTTACCAGGCCTGGGTCTGCGGGGCCCTGTACGGGCTGAACGAGCCACGCCCGACGCTGTGCGGGCTGCCCCTGTTCCACGTCTCCGGCTCGCTGAACCAGGGCTTGGTGGTGTTCGCCTGGGGGGGCACGGCGGTGATCTGCACGCCGGGGGGCTTCCGCACCCCGGCCGTGGTGCGCAACTATTGGCGGCTGGCCGAGCACTACCGGCCGCGGTTCGTCTCCGCCGTGCCCACGGTGCTCTCCGGGCTGCTGCTGGCGCCTTCGGACGGGCTCGACCTGAGCGGCGTGGCGGCCGCGGCGGCGGGCGGCTCGGCCATTCCCGTGGAGGTGGGGCGCGCCCTGCAGGACAAGATCGGCAAGCCGGTGCTGGAGGTCTATGGCATGACCGAGACGGCCAGCATCCTCACCAGCGCGCCGCTGGGGGGCGACGTGCCGCTGGGCTCGGTGGGCTACGCCGCCCCCTACAGCCGCGTCAAGACGGTGTGCCTGGACGCGAAAGGGCGCTACGAGCGCGACTGCGCCGTGGACGAGATCGGCGTGGTGGTGATGAAGGGGCCGGGGGTGTTTCCCAGCTACGTGCAGGAGCGCCACAACCGCACGGCGTTCGTGACCGACGGCTGGCTCAACTCGGGCGACCTGGGGCGCCTGGACGCCGCCGGGCGGCTGTGGATCACGGGGCGCGCCAAGGACCTCATCATCCGCAGCGGCCACAACATTGACCCGATCGTGATCGAGGAGGCGCTCTACCAGCATCCGGCCGTGTCTCTGGCCGCCGCGGTGGGCAAGCCGGACGCCTACGCGGGCGAGCTGCCCGTGGCCTATGTGCAGCTCAAACCCGATGCAGCCGCAACGCCCGAGGAGTTGACGGCCTTCGTGCGTGAGCGCATCTCCGAGCGTGCGGCGGCTCCGCGCGAGGTGTTCGTGGTGGACCCACTGCCGCTGACGGGCGTGGGGAAGGTGTTCAAGCCCGCCCTGCGCTGGGATGCAGCCCAGCGGGTGTTCGGCGAGTTGCTGGCCCCGCTGGCCCCGCTGGCCCCGGACGGCGTGCGCCTCGCCGTGGCGGTGGCCGCCCACCCCACCCACGGCACGCTCGCCACTGTTTCCCTGACCGGCGCGGATACTGCGGACCGCCCGGCGCTGGAGCATGCCGTGCACGAGGCCCTCGCGCCCTTCACGATCCACCACGAGGTGCGCTGGGAGGCGTAGGCGCGTCACAGCCGCAGCGCTGGACGGCCGCTAACGGCTGTGCAGGTCGGGCGGTGCGGCCAACTGCACGCGATAGGTGCGCTCCGCGCCCCGATAGTGTGTGTGCAGTGTCACCGTGTCCCCGGGACTGAACTGCTCCAGGGCGTTCAGCAGGTCGTCGGAGTTGTTCAGCGGGAAGTCGTCCAACTTGTAGATCACATCCCCCAGCAGCACGCTCCCGTCCGCGCCACGGAGGATGCCCCGCAAACCCGCCTTCTGGGCCACGGAATTCGGCAGCACCTGCATGACGATGCAGCCGGAGATACCCAACGTATCGGCGAACTCGTTGTTCGCTACCAGGATGCCCAGCAGCGGCCGCACCACGCGGCCATACTTCCGCAATTGCGGGATCAGCTTGCGGATCATGTTCACCGGGATGGCGAATCCGATGCCCACGCTGCCGCCTGATTGGGAAACGATGGCCGAGTTCATCCCGATCACCTTGCCGCTTGAATTCAGCAAGGGACCGCCGGAATTGCCCGGGTTGATGGCCGCGTCGGTCTGGATCACCCCGCGGATCTTCCGTCCGGTGGGCGCTTCCGTTTCCCGGTTCAGGGCGCTGATGACGCCCACGGTCAGCGTGTGATCCAGCCCGAAGGGATTGCCGATCGCCATCACCTTCTGCCCCACGATGAGGCCGTCGGAGTCTCCCAGCTTGAGCGGCGTGAGGCCCTGGGCCGGGGGCTGCACCTGGATCAGCGCCACGTCCTTGTCCGGCGCGATACCGATCGGCTTCGCGGATAGTTGCGTGCGGTCCGCCAGGATCACCGTGACGCTGCTGGCACCCTCCACCACGTGCGCGTTGGTGAGGATGGTGCCGTCCTCGCTGAGGATGAAGCCGCTGCCCGTGCCCACGGCCCGCTCGACTTCCGTGCTGGAGAATGGCTGGCGGATGCGTTGGTGGTTGACGATGAACACCACCGAGCGGGATGCCTCGCGAAACACGCGGATGGTGTTCTGCTCGTCCGACGTCAGACCGGCGGGGATGGGTTGCTCCGCGGCAGCGACGGCCACGTGCAGAAGCAGGGCGCCCACGACCAGCAGCGCACCCAGCACCGGACGCGGCAGCCGCATGTGGCCGCTGTGGGCACGGAGCCAACGCATCGAGCTTTGCAGGGAATGCACGGGAACCTCCTTTGCACGAGTGCCGGCGCCGGAACCGGCGGGCGCCCGCGGTAGGGTCGCCGCTCAGGATCGGCGCTTGCCGAACACCCAGCGCCGCAGGGCGGCATGCGTGGCATAGACGGTCAAGGCGACCACCACGACGATGATGATGACGTGCTGCAGGTCCGTGACATGGCTCAGGGCCTCCGACATACGGTCGGAGAACAGATAGCCGATGCCCATCACCAGGGGCGCGCTGATGGTCAGCCCGGCCATGTCCCACAGCAGGAATACGAACACCGATAGGCCGTGCATGCCCGCCAGGGCGAACACGGGGGCGCGGATACCGGCGATGTGGCGCGCCACGAAGACGATGCCGCCGCCCCAGCGGTCGAACAGCCGCTCCAGCCGCTGGCGCCTGCGCTCGGGCAGCAGCCGGCGGAACAGGGGCCGCTCCAGGGCGCGGGTGCCCAGGTGCCGCGCGAGGAGGAAGATCACCAGGTCGCCCACGATCACGCCCGACGCCACCACCACCGCCGTAGGCACCATCTCCGTCGCGCCGCGATGGATCAGCGCACCGGCGGCCAACAGCACCACGTCCTCCGGCATCGGCAGCCCCATGCCGGCGACAACGAGCAGCGTGAAGATCAGCCCGTAGGTGGCATTCTCCAGCAGCCAATAGGGATCGGTAAAGGGCATCGGCACGGCGAGGGGGAGCGCTCTGGGGACCGTGGGTCAGTGTTTCGTAAGGGCCGTGCCGCCGTGCTCGGAGGCATGCGACAAACTAACGGAGCCGGGCCGGGTGCGCAACGCAAATGTCACGAATAATGGGTTTTCTGATGGGCCGCCTGGCGGCGCTACCGGGCGGCCCGCAGCACGGCGCGCTGCAGTTGCCACGCCGGGGTGAAGAAGCGCGGGGCCGTGCCGTACACGGCCAGAATGGCGCCCAGCAGCGCGCACAGGGTGATGCCGAACAGGATCATGAGCTGATACAGGGCCGCCTGCAGCGGCGCGGTGCCTCCCAGCATCTGGCCCGTCATCATGCCGGGCAGGGTGACGATGCCCACCGTGAGCAGTCCGTTGATGGCGGGCGTGACGGCCGCCGAAATGGCGGCATGGCGGTAGCGCTGTACGGCCTGCCCGGGGCTCGCCCCCAGTGCCAATAGCGCCTCCACATCGCCCGCGCTGCGGGCCAACTCCGCCACCAGCCGCTCCACGGCCAGCGTGGACGAGTTCATGGCGTTGCCCAGCAGCATGCCGCCCAGCGGAATCAGGTAGCGCGGATCCCATTCACGCAGGCCCAGCACCGCCTGCGTGAGATAGAGCAGCACCACCGCCGAAACCACCACCAGCACGCCCGTCAGCAGCCACGTCAGCCCCGGCAGCCGCAGGCGCGTGCGCCGGGCACCCGTGTAGCCTGCCACCAGCGCCATGGCGGCCAGCAGCAGCAGTACCCAGTACCAAGTGCGTTGCTGGAACACCCAGCCGATCACGAAGCCCACCGCGCTGAGTTGCACCACGCTGCGCGCGGTGCCCACAGCAAGCTCCTGGGTCAGACCCAGCCGCAGCACCAGACTGACGACCATGGCCGCCAGCATCAGCACCAGCAGCAGCAAGACTTCCGGCCAGCCCAGCGCGATGACGTGCTCAACCATCGCGGGTCTCCCCCACCGGGGCTTGGGGCGTCGCGTTGGAGCCGCCGGGCTCCTGCAGGAACGCGCCCACTTCGTCCGTGGGCGGGCGGGCCAGCAGTTCGGCCACCGGTCCCTCTGCCATCAGCCGCCCGCCCATCAGCACGGCCAGCCGCCCGCCCAGCCGCCGTACCTCGCCGAAGCGATGCGAGGTCATCACCAGCGTCAACCCCGCACTGCGGTTCAGCCGGGCCAGACCGCTCAGCAGGCGCTCCGCGGTGGCGGGGTCCAGCGCGGCCGTGGGCTCGTCCAGCAACAGCACTTCGGGCCGTGCGATGAGGCCACGCGCCAACGCCACGCGCTGCTTTTGGCCCACGCTCAATCCATCCGCGTCGCGCTCCAGCAGGTCATGGGACAGGTCTGCGGCCACCAGCACTTCGGCGATGCGCGCGTCCAGGTCCGGCGGCATTGCCCCCTGCAGGCGGAAGGGCAGCGTCAGGTTCTCCCGCACGCTCAGGCCCAGCAGGGAGGGCTCCTGAAACACCATAGACACGCGGCGGCGCAACTCCCGCACGGGCCAGTCCGCTATGGGCCGGCCCAGCACGCGCAATTCGCCGGCGCTGGGCTCGTCCAGCCGGTTGAGCAGGCGGATCAGCGTGCTCTTGCCCGCGCCACTGGGTCCGGCGATGGTGAGAATGCCCCCGCGGGCCACACTGAGGTGCACGCCCTCCAGCAGCGCGCGTCCGTCCGGCAGGCACCGTCCGAGGCCCCGCAGCTCGAAGGCGGGCGCGGCCGGATCGGTTTCGGGCACGGCCGAGGCGGACGGTGCCGCGGGGGTCTGCATGAGGTGCCGGGGCAGCGGGTGAAGGGCCGGACGGCGCTCACGCCGCCCGCGCTCATCCCAGCATCTTGGTCACCCATGCGCAACCCAGGCCGGTCCGGTCCGCGTGCTAGTCCGCGCCCTGGCCGTTGCGGCGCGCCTGCGCGGGTTTGTTGGGCAACGCCGGCGGCTTCGCTTCGCCCCACACCCGGCTGTAGTAGGTATCCGCCAGGTGCAGCGCGCCGATGGGATTGTGCGCGAGCACACGGTCCTTCACCACCAGCGTGGTCACGAGTCCAGCGGACTGGCGATAGAAGAGGCTGTCGTGACCCACGCAGAGGCCCAGCACCACATTCAGCTCGCAGCCGGCACGATTGAGCAGCTCGGCCTGCGAGATAGGATTGCACATGGACTCATGGCCGCCCGGACGCACCTTCTCGGAGTCGCGCACGCCGATGGACTCCTTGGGCACGCCACCGTTCTTGCAGGCGACGGAGGCAACGTCGAAGCCGTGGCTTTCCAGGATGGCGCTGAGCGTGTGGGCCACGTCCACGAAGCTGATGCAAGAGGCGATGCCGATCTTCCGGAAGCCCATGCGCTTGGCGAAGGCCGCGATCTCCTCCACGCGCGTCCAGCGGGCGTAGCCTTCGCTTTCCACCTGGGCGGAGGCCAGCGCGACGCGCATGGTGAAGGGGTCGCTGTGGTATTCCCAAGCTTCCGCGATGCCCTCGGGGTCCACCTTGCTGGGGCAGAAGCCCGGGCCGCGTTCCGCCGGTTCCCCCTGGCGGCACGCGCGCACGGTCGGCGGGCAATAGGCGCAGGATGGGTCGTCGTATTGCATGGCGCGCTCTCTCCGATGGTGGTGTAGGTTCGAGCCTACAGCCTACCTGTTCTGTGCGAGCGCTTCCTTGACACTTGTCAAATTCTGGATTGGGGCCGGGGAGGGCGCTCAGCCGCTTGCGACGAAGCGCGTGGCCAGCTCCAGGGCGTGTCGCGCGAAGGCCAACTGGTGCTCGCGCCGCGTGAGAAAGGGATTGAGCTGCAGGGTCTCGGCCAGGGCGCGATCCGGCCCCGCCACGGCGAACCAGCAATGGCCATACTTGAGGCTGCGCCTCCCGGCGTCCGGCGGTCCGGCCATGCCGCTCTCGGCCAGCGCGAAATCCGACCCGGCCGCCATCCGCATGGCGCCCGCCAGCGCGAGCACGGCCGCTTCGGACACGGCGGAGCCGGACGGCGCACCCTCGCCCCCGGCGGCCAACAGTGAGGCCTTGGCCTGGGCATCGTAGGCGAAGCGGGACTGCAGGAAGTAGCGTGAGGCGCCGCTGCGGCCCGCCAAGGCGGCAGTGACGAGGCCGCCGGTGGAGGTTTCCACCAAGCTCAGGGTGTGCGGCTCCTTGCGGCCGCGCCGGGCCAGCAGAGCTTCGGCCAGTTCCGCGGCGGCCCGCTGCACGGCGGCCTGCTGCGCCTCCAGCAGCAGAGCCAGGCGCGAGCGCGTCCCCAGCTCGCGGCCGTCGGGCGCCACCAGGCGGGCGCCGGGCTCGCCCTCGCGGTACCAGCCGCGGGCCAGCACCTGCTCCGCGGCGGGCGCGGGCAGCATGCCCGCCAGGGGATCGCCGGCCTCGGCCGCGTTGCGGATGCGCGTGGACGAGAGCGAAAGGAACGTTCCCAGCCAGGGCGGCGGCTCGGACATTGGATGCGCTGTGCAGTCCAGGCGCACCCCGCGGGTCTCCTCCAGGTGCGCCAAAGCATCCCGCAGGGGCGCGCCCTCGCGCTCCAGCACGTGGTAGTGCAGGTTCGCGGCCAGCACCCGCAGATCGTCCTCAGCGAAGATGCGGGGGTCGGCCATGCGCGTGACCAGGTCCGAACCCACACACCAGTGGAAGGGTCCGGCGTAGCCCGGCGCCTGGGCCCGCAACAGTGGAATCAGCTCCGCGGTGCGCACCGCGCGATCGAACCCGAACTCGAGGGTCGAAATCTGCATAGTAGGGGGCGTGAGCCGCAAGCGCTCACCGGCCAGGTGTGCCTGCTTTGCCAGGAAACTGCGGGCGGGGTCAGCCACGGCCTCGCAGGCCAGCTCGCACAGCCGCAGACGCTCCGGCGCGGGGACGACGGCATCGCGCTTGGTGGGGTCCGGGTGGCGCCCGTTGGAGAGCACGAAGCACACCCGGGAGAGGCGTGAATCCCGCCGCAGCAGCCACTCCGCGGCGGCGAAATGATTGAATCCGATTGGATTTCCCGATATGGGAAACAGTAAGGTGGATTCCAGGGACAACCCAGGAGGGCGTTGCTCAGTGCCAGTCATGATCCGTCATCGCGTGGGGGCCATCGGGTGCCGACTGTTCCCGCGCGGCCGCTGGTGCGGGGTATGCCGCGTGGCCACGTGGGGGGCACTTTTGGGCGTCATGGCGTTGCCGTCCGCGGTGCGTGCGAAGCCGAGCCCACCCGTGCCCAAGGCGGTGCAGCAGGCCTTTCAGGCCCGCGTGGATGCACTGCTACAGCAGGCCGGGCTCAATCCGGATCGGCTGGCGCTGCTGCTGTATTCCTCGCGGGAGGGCGGCTACCTGTACCAGCGCAACATCCACCGCCCGATGATCGCGGCCTCCAACACCAAGCTGGTCACCGCCTATGCCGCGCTGCGCGTGCTCTCGCCGGACTTTCACTGGCGCACGCGCTTCTTCGGGGTCGAAGAACACGATGACGCGGGGGGTGCCCCCCGTCAAGGGCTGCTGGTGCGGGCAGGGGCGGACCCCACGCTGACCAGCGCTGATCTGCAGCAGGCGGCCTGGGTGCTGCGTTCGCGGGGCGTCAAGCGGCTGGATGGGGGTATTTACCTGGACGGGCGACTCTTCGATGACGAGATGTTCCCCGCCTCGTGGGGCGATGTCTCCAAGGGCGAGCCCTGGTTCGCGCCGGTAAGCCCGTTCATCGTGGACAAGAACGTCATCCAGTTCCTGATCGCTTCGCGTCCCAACCGGCCCGGCTTCGACATCTTCACCAGCACGCCCGGCTTTCACGTCGTCTCGGCCCTGGCCACGGGCGATCAGGAGCAGCCGGCCATCCGCGTGGACCAGCATTGGACGGGTGATACGGCCACATTCACGTTCCAGGGTCAGCTCGCGCCGGCCAAGAAGCCCTACGAGTTTGCCGCGGCGGTGGAACATCCCCGGGTGCACTTCTACCAGCAACTCGTGGCCGCGTTGCGCCAGGCGGGCATCCAGGGCGCCATGCCCCTGCGCTCCGGACCGGTACCGATGCCCGTACACCGGCTCTACACGCAGGTCTCCCCGCCCCTCCGCGACGTGCTGATCGACGTGAACAAGAACAGCATCAATCTGGGCGCCGAGGTGCTGCTGCGCACGATGGGGCTGGGCCAGAAGCGCGAGGGCATCTCCACCCAGGACGGGCTGGCCGTGCTGCGGCGCGTGCTGGCCAAGGAGTTCCCGGAAGTTCCCGACGAGCTGCACCTGGTGGACGGCTCAGGCTTGAGCCGGCAGGACCGCGTCAGTGCGCTGCTGCTGGTACGGCTGCTCAATCGCGTGCGGCAGGACTTCACCCTGCGCCCCGAGTTCATCAACTCGCTCAGCGTGGCGCTGACGGACGGCACGTTGGAATACCGGAATTACCCCTGGCGCATGCGCGGACGGCTGCGGGCCAAGACCGGTACCTTGGCCAGCGTCAGCAACATCAGCGGCTACCTGCAGCTCAAGCACGACGTCATCGTGTTTTCGCTGCTGATCAACGATCCGGATCGCAGCTTCCAGACGCTGCAGGCAGCGCAGGACCAGTTTATGGGGGGCTTGTACGATGCGCTGCTGGGCCGCGAGGCGGGCGAGGTGCTGTCGCCCCTGCCGCCGGGCCCGGGCGTCCCGCCGCACGCCACGGCCATGGGCCAGCCCGGTGCCGGTGTGCAGAACCTGCCGCACACCGCCGAGCAGTAGACTCGGCGGGCGGTTCGCTTCACTTCCCGGAAGGCTAGTCGGCGTAGATGAGGTCCAGCACGCGGATCTGCGGGCGCGATCCATCGCCGCTGGCATCCTGCGGCATGAAGGCGACGTCGTAGCGGGCTGAGGGCTGCACCGCCCACCCGGAGCGATCCCAGGCGAAGGCATCCACCCCCGCGCCGCCCTCGCAGGCGAGGCTGAAGCGCAGGTGGCGCGAGTTGACCACGGCCGGGTCGCGCACGGTGAAACCGCGTACGCCCACCACCGGCTCGCGATTGCCGTAGCCGAAGGGCGACATCTGCGCGATCTCGTCCAGGAACTGCCGCGTCAGGTCTTCCGCTTCGATCCAGGTTTCGATCCGGACGTGGTCCTTCGAGCCGCCGCAAGCCCTGGGGGCATCGCGTTCGGCTGCATCGCGGAAGAAGCTCGTGAACGCGTGCAGGTTCATCTGGTGCAGCATCATGCCCGCGGCGCTGGGATGGCCCCCGAAGCGCTCCAGCAGTTGCTGGCAGGCCTCCAGCACGCCCAGCACATTGTAGTTCTCGCTGCTGCGGGCCGAACCGATGACCTCCGGTGCTTCCTGATGGCTTAGCACCAACGTGGGCCGGCGGCTCTCGAAGGCGATGCGGGTGGCGATGGAACCGATCACGCCCGGGTGCCAGCGGTCGCCCACCAGGATCAGGGCCGGATGATCGGTCAGGGCCTCCATCTGCACGCTGGCGTCGGCATAGACGATGCGCTCGATCTCCTGGCGCTCCCGGTTCACGTCCACCAAGTGCCGCGCCAACCGGCGCGCCTCGGTGTACGAGTGCGAGAGCAGGAGCTGCATGCCCATGCGGGGATCGCCTACGCGACCCAGGGCGTTGATCTTGGGCGCGATCTTGAAGGCAATCACGCTCGGCGTGATGGTTCCGCGGATGCGGCACTCCTTCACAAGCCCGCTCAGACCGGGCCGCAAGCGCGTGTTGAGGATGTCCAGGCCCAGCTTGACGAGGATGCGGTTCTCGCCCACCAGCGGCGCCATGTCGGCCACAGTGGCCAGTGCCACCAGGTCCAGGAAGTAGTCCGGCGACGTGTGGCAGATGCCCCGCACGCTCCAGAAGTGCTGCTCGGTGAGGTGCTGGTCCAGCGCGCAGATCAACTTGTAGGCCACACCCGCCGCGGCGAGACCCTTGAACGGATACGGGCAGCCCGGCTGCTGCGGGTTCACCAGCGCCACTGCATCGGGCTTACCCGCGCCCAACTGGTGGTGGTCGGAGATGATCAGGTCGATCCCCAGCCGGCGCAGGCGCTCCGGGGCTTCCAGATCCGTGGAACCGTGATCGGTCGTGATGACGAGGTCGGCCTTCCACTCCGCGATCTTCTGCAGCGAGGATTCCGTGAAGCCGTAGCCATCGGCCAGGCGCTTGGGAATGAAATAGTTGACCCGGGCACCCAGGCGCTTCAGGTAGCCATAGAAGATGCTGGCCCCGGCGGTGCCGTCCATGTCGTAGTCGCCAAAGACGAGCACCTTCTCGTAGTTCTCGATGGCCTTGACGATCCGCAGCACCGCCTCGCGCATGCCCAGCATCAGGAGTGGATCGTGGAGCCGGGCGGCCTCCGGGTGCAGATAGGTGCGGGCCTCGTCCACGTCGTGCAGACCCCGCGCGGCCAGCAGGCGGGCAAACCCCTCCGTGATGCCCAGCCCATCGCGCAGCGCGCGCAACTCTGCCTCCCCGGGCAGGGCCGGGGGCTCTTCCCACGTGCGATCGCTCAGGCTGCGCCGCTGTAGTGCCTTCGGATCTTCCATGATGCGGACTCGTCGCTCGGGTTCGCGGAGGCATCCTTGCCGGCACTGCACTTTGCCGCGGCATACTGCTCCCCCTCCCCTTGCCGCGGCCCGGCCACACATCCCTGGCGGCCGGTGTACACCCCGCGGGTGCGGGGTGTACGGCTCTCAGCAAAACGTCCGTTTACGGTACGGACGTCTCCACCGATGCCCCGTAATGCTAGCTGATTTCAATGGTTTTTTCAAACCGCAGGTGGCACAAAGCGACAGCCGGCGCGAACCCGGACCCGCCGTCCATCGACCCCGATTTGCTTCCGCTGTCGGGCGCGCTAAAATGGGTCGAGAATTTACCGAAATGGAATTTCTCTCAGAGGAGCGCCGGGATCATGTCATCGTTCAAGAACATCTTCAAGGTCGTCGGTTCCGAGCAGGCGGGGACGGTGCCGCCCTCGCAGGCCGGCGATGTGATGGAGCGCATCGCGCAGGACGTCGCCAACAACCGCATCCTGATCTACATGAAGGGCACGCCGCAGGCCCCCATGTGCGGGTTCTCCGCGGCCACCATCGAGATCTTCGATGAGATGGGCGTGGCGTACGAGACGCGCAACGTGCTGGAAGATCCGGAACTGCGCCAGGGCATCAAGGAATTCTCCAACTGGCCGACCATTCCCCAGGTCTACGTGGACGGCAAGTTCGTCGGCGGGTGCGACATCGTGACGGAAATGCACGCCACCGGTGAGCTGGAAGAGGTCGTCAAGAAGTAGCCCCCCATCCGACCGCAGGCACGATCAAAGCGCGGGGCGCCCAGCCGTCCCGCGCCGCAGTGTCCCATGGGGCCGCCCGGCTCCGTGAGCGTCATCCCGCCCGATGGCCATCGTTGCACCCACCCCGGCAGATCCGGCCTCCGCCTGTCCCAGGTAATGCGGAACCCTGCCCAGCAGATGCCGTTAAATCGGTAATTCGCCTGCGTATTTCAGTACGTTTGCCCACAATTCTAATCACAGGTGCGGCGGCGTTGCGTGGCGGGGGTATCCCTGCATCTCTCGTGGATGGCCAGGACGATGACCGAATCCGAATCCGATGGCGTGCGGCGCCGGTTGGCAGCCATCCTGTATGGCGACGTGGTTTCCTACAGCCGCCTCATGAGTGCCGACGACGAGGCGACGCTGGAGTCCCTCAACGCCTGCCAGCAGGTGCTACAAGGCCATGTCGAGGCCTTCCAGGGACGGCTCGTGAATGCGCCGGGCGATTCGGTGCTGGTGGAGTTCCCCAGCGTCGTGGCGGCGGTGGATTGCGCGGTGCGGTTCCAGGAGGCGATGGCCCAGCGCAACGCCGGGCTGCCCCCGGAGGAGCGCATGCTGTTCCGGATCGCCGTGAACCTGGGCGACGTGCTCGTGTCGAACGGCGCCATCTATGGCGATGGCGTGAACATCGCCGCGCGCCTGGAAGCCCTGGCCGAGCCCGGTGGCATCAACATCTCCAGCAGCGTCTTCGACGTCATCAAGCACCGTCCGCCGCTGCAGTTCACGTTCCTGGGCGAAAAGGCCGTCAAGAACATCCCGACGCCCGTCGGGGTCTACCGTGTGTGCGCCGGAGGCGCACCGGAGCAGAGCTGGTTGGCGAGCCTGCGCGGACGGATCGGGTGGGCTGGCGGGTGGCGCCGGGGCCGTGCCGCGCTGGTGTTGGTCGTGGTGGCGGTGCTGGCGATGGTCGGGGGGCTGGTGGCCGCGGGCGTGCTGCCGCAGCCGCTCGCCAAGCTGGGGCTGGTGACGCGGAATGGCGTGACGCCGACATGGTCGCTGGACCTGCCGTTGCCGGAAAAGCCTTCCCTGGCCGTGCTGCCGTTCGACAATCTCAGCGGGCGTCCCGACCAGGACTGGATCGCCGACGGATTCACCGAGACCCTGATCACGGGCCTGTCCCGTCTCCAGAACCTGTTCGTGATCGCCCGCAACTCCGTGTTCAAGCTCAAGGGCCGGGCGGTGGACGTGCGCGAGGTGGGCAATCTGCTCCACGTCAACTACGTGCTGGAGGGCAGCGTGCAGCGGGAGGGAGACCGCCTGCGCATCAACGCCCAGCTCATCAATGCCCGCACTGGTGTGCACCTGTGGGCGCAACGATACGACGTGCCGGCGGACGATCTGTTCCACGTGCAGGACCGGATTACGCAGGCCATTGCGCAGGCCATGCAGGTCAAGCTGCTGGATGGGGAACTGGCCGAATTGCGCCGCCGCCGCACCACCCATCTGGCCGCCTTCGAAGCGCAGCAGCAGGCCGAAGATTACTGGTACGCGGACCAGGGCGGCCAGAGCTGCGACCGTTACGAGCGCACGGGCAAGCTGTATCGCCGCGCCATCGCCCTGGATCCGCGCTATTCCAGCGCCTGGGTCGGACTGGCCTGGCATCGGCTGCGCAACGTGTACTTCGCCTGCGGCGAGGATCGCGCCGTATCCCTGCAGACCGGGATCGACGCGGCCGAGCAGGCCATGGCGCTGGACCCCAGCGATCCCGAGGGACACGCGGTGGCGGCGATCGCCCATCTGTTCCTGCGCGACTATGGCGCCTTTCAGCAGGAGGCGGGGCGGGCCATCGAGTTGGGTGGCGGCAACGCCGAGGTACTGGCGAACGTGGCCTGGGGCGATCTCTACGTGGGCCACTACGAGGATGCGGAACGCCTCATCCGTCTCGCGGTGCGGCTGCATCCGTACTATCCCGCGTGGTATCTGAACGTGCTGGCCATCGCCGATCTGTGGCAGGGTAATCTGGCCGATGCCCGGGAGGTGCTGGACGTCTCGTTGGCCCGCAACGGCGCTCAGGTCTATGCTCAGGTCTACGCGGTGGTGCTGGCACAGAAGTCCGGAGATGCCGCAGCGGCCAAGGCTGCTGCGCGCCGGCTATTGCGCTCGCACCCCGACTTCACCGTGCAGGCTTGGCTCGCCAACTCCGAGCCCTACCAACCGCCCGAGGCGGCCCGGATGCGGCAGTGGCTGCGCGCGGCTGGCCTGCCCTGAGCTGCGCCCCTCGCGCAGCCGCCCGGCTCCGCGACCCACCGTCCACGCCCAACGGGTGTTGCGCTCCCCGGCGCTTTACCGCGTTGCGCTGCGCATTGCGTCCATAGCCCGACCGGGGCGGTACGACGCCTCGGGAACGGAGGCCAGCCGCGACTCGCCGAGGCGCGGTCCCAGGCCGTAGAACTGCTGGAAGCTCATGATGAGCGGCCGCCAGCGGTCCGGGTCGATTCGGTCGGCCTCGTCTGCCAGCAGGATGTGCTCGTCCACGTGCACACGCACGATGCGCACCTGTATGGCCAGCGGCGCCGCGCGGGTCTGCGCCCCTTGCCCGCGGGGTGCCAGGGACCATGATTGCTCCAGCTCCGCTTCAAGCTGCACGGGGCATTCGGCGACCCGCGGCGGTGCCACGCACTCGCCGGGCACGGGCGTCGCTCCGGCCGCCTCGAACTTGGCGCCGTCGTGGCGATAGCCTCGCATTGCCTTGTGGGGCGGCACTGGATCGCTGCCGGTGGTGAGGGCCAGCCGGTTCACCAGGGCGGTCTGGTCGGCGGAGGGCAGGTTCAGCACGCACTGGCCGCTGTGCAGCAGGTTGCGGGGGGACTGGGACGTGGGGTCGAAGCCCAGCAGACAGCGGTCCTGAAGCCACCAGGCCGAAGACATGGGGGCGAGGTTTGCCGTTCCGTCCTCGTTCAGCGTGCTCACCAGCACGACGGGCGTTCCGAAGTAGAGAATCGCGGGTTGGATGGTCTTGTGCATGATCGGGCTCCGATGCGGATAGGTGTGCGCCATGTGGCGATTCGCAGCGTGAACGGTTTCTCCGGCCTCGCCCACCCGCTCCTTGCGCCCGCGACCGGATGGTGGGCGAGTGGGCCGCAGTCCCCGCCGCCCGGCAGCCGCGTGCCCCTCGCCGAGACCCGCCCAGCGCGCCCGCTTGCGCAGGGCCCGAGAATTCACTAGGCTGCGCTATCGCGAAATATCCCTAGCCTGGAGGTGCGTGCCATGCGCATGAAAGCGGCCGTCTTGTATGAGGTGCGCCAGCCGCTCGTGATCGAGGAGATCGAGCTGGACCCGCCCAAGGCCGGCGAGGTGCTGATCAAGCTGGTGGCCACGGGCGTGTGCCACAGCGACGTGCACTACTACACGGGCGACGTGCCTCGCGAGAAGCCGATCATCCTGGGTCACGAGGGGGCGGGGATCGTGGAGCAGGTGGGCGAGGGCGTGACGTCGGTGGTGCCGGGCGACCACGTGGTGCTGACCTTCCTGCCCTCCTGCGGCAAGTGCCGCTGGTGCCACACGGGTCACCCCAGCCTGTGCGACCTGGGGGCCAAGCTGCGCACGGGCAAGTACCTGGACGATACCTATCGCCACCATCGCGCCAGCGACGGCCGGGACATCAACAGCTTCCTGTTCGTCAGCACCTACGGCGAGTACACCATCTCGCCCGAGGCCTCCGTGCTCAAGGTGCCGGACTACCTGCCGTTGGAGCGCCTGTGCCTGCTGGGCTGCGGCTTCACCACCGGCTTCGGCGCGGCCACCAACGCGGCCCACATCAAGCCGGGCGACACGGTGATGATCGTGGGCTGCGGCGGCCTGGGCCTCTCGGCGGTGCAGGGCGCGGCCCTCAGCGGCGCGGGCAAGATCATCGCCGTGGACGTGCACGAGGAAAAGCTGGGCATGGCCAAGAAGTTCGGCGCCACGCACACCATCCAGAACCGCCACAATTGGGAAGACGTGGTGAAGGAGGTGCAGGAGATCACCTGGGGCGTGGGCGTGGACTACAGCTTCGAGTTCGTGGGCTTCGACCAGACGGACAACACGGTGAAGGTCTGCTACGAGAGCCTGCGCAAGGGCGGCACGATGTTCATGGTGGGCGTGGGCAAGGTGGACAAGAAGACCATGCCCATCGGCCCGCGCGACTTCTCTCTCTGGCGCAAGAAGATCCAGGGTGTGCTGTTTGGCGATGCGCAGTTCCGGGCGGACATTCCCCGATACATCGACCTGTACCAGCAAGGGCAGATCAAGCTGGACGAGATGGTCACGAAGGAGTTCCGGCTGGAAGACATCAACACCTGCTTCGAGAACATCCTCGCGGGCAACAGGGTGGCGCGGCAGGTGATCCGCTACGATTGAGCGGGGCCCATCGCCTGGGCCGGCGTGTGGCCGGTCCGCAGCGGCGCCCGCTCGCGCTATCGCTGGCCCCGGCGCACCCGGCGGCGCCCCATCCGTTGGCAGAGGCAAGACGACCATGCGCATGAAAGCCGCGGTGCTGTCCGGCGTGCGGCAGCCGCTCACGGTGGAGCAGGTGGAGCTGGACCCGCCCCAGGCGGGCGAGGTGCTCGTGAAGATGGTGGCCACGGGCGTGTGCCACAGCGACGTGCACTACTACACCGGCGACAGCTCCGGGCGTCCGCTGCCCATCGTGCTGGGGCACGAGGGCGCCGGCATCGTGCAGGAGGTGGGCGAAGGCGTGACGGACTGCAAGCCGGGCGACCATGTGGTGCTGACCTTCCTGCCCTCTTGCGGTAAGTGCCGCTGGTGCCACACGGGCCACCCCAACATGTGCGACCTGGGCCAGCACATCGGCACCGGGCGCATGCTGGACGGCACGTCGCGCCTGCACCGTGCGGACGGCAGCGACCTGAGCAACTTCCTGTTCGTCTCCACCTGGGCCGAGTACTCGGTGGTGCCCCAGGCCTCCGTGGTGGTGGTGCCGGACTATCTGCCGCTGGAGCGCCTGTGCCTGCTGGGCTGTGGGTTCACCACCGGCTTCGGGGCGGCCACCAGCGCCGCGCACATCCGCCCGGGCGAGACGGCCACCGTGGTGGGCTGCGGCGGGCTGGGGCTATCGGCCATCCAGGGCGCGCGCATCAGCGGCGCGGGCAAGATTATCGCGGTGGACAAGCACCCCGAGAAGCTGGAGATGGCCAAGAAGTTCGGCGCTACCCACGGCATCATCAACGCGGGCGACCCGGACGACGTGGTGCGGCAGGTGATGGACATCACCTGGGGCGTGGGCACGGACTACACGTTCGAGTTCGTGGGCTGGGATCAGGTGGAGACGACCTGGCCCATCGTCTACCACTCCGCGCGCAAGGGGGGCACGGTGACCATCTGCGGCGTGGGCGCCAGCGACATCCAGGAGGTGCCGATCCGCCCCTGGGACATCCCCCACTATCGCCGCACCATGCAGGGCGTGTTGTTCGGCGATGCCCAGTTCCGCACGGACATTCCCCGCTACGTGCGCCTGTACGAGGAAGGGCGGCTGGACCTGGACGGGCTGGTCACCAAGGAGCTGCGACTGGAGGACATCAATACGGCCATCGAGAATATCCTGGCGGAAAACCGCGTGGCGCGGCAGGTGATCCGCTTCGACTGAACCGCCCGCGCACGCTGCCGTCCTGGGGCCGCGCAGCGACGGGCTGACGGAATCGCAGGGGCTGCGGCCCCGAGCCCCATGTTCCAACCCGCAGAGGTGACCCCATGCGCATGAAAGCGGCCGTGCTGGAAGGGCCGAAGCAGCCGTTCAAGATCGAGGAGCTGGAGCTGGATCCGCCCCAGGCGGGCGAGGTGCTGGTGCGCATGGTGGCCACGGGCGTGTGCCACAGCGACCTGCACGTGGTCACGGGCGATCTGGCGCGGCCGTTCCCGGTGGTGCTGGGGCACGAGGGCGCGGGGATCATCGAGGAGGTGGGCGAGGGCGTGACGTCCGTGGCCAAGGGCGACCACGTGATCCTCACGTACCTGCCGGCCTGCGGCAAGTGCCGTTGGTGCCACACGGGTCAGCCCAACATGTGCGACCTGGGCGCGCACCTGCGCACAGGGCGCATGCTGGACGGCACCACCCGCCACCACCGTCTGGACGGCACGGACGTGAGCAGCTTCCTGTTCGTCAGCACCTGGGGCGAGTACTCCGTGGTGCCCGAGGCCTCCCTGGTCAAAGTGCCGGACTACATCCGGCTGGAGCGGGTGTGCCTGCTGGGCTGCGGGTTCACCACCGGCTTCGGCGCGGCCACCAACGCCGTGCACATCCGCCCGGGGGAGACCGTCACCATCGTGGGCTGCGGGGGACTGGGGCTATCGGCCGTCCAGGGCGCGCGCATGAGCGGTGCGGGCAAGATCATCGCAGTGGACGTGCATCCGGAAAAGCTGGAGATGGCCAAGAAGCTCGGCGCCACTCACGGCGTGCTCAACAAGCACGACCCGGATGAGGTGATCCGCGAGATCATGGACATCACCTGGGGCATGGGCACGGACTTCACGTTCGAGTTCGTGGGCTTCGATCAGGCCATGGAAACCCTCGCCATTGCCTTCCGCGCCCTGCGCAAAGGCGGCACCATGTGCCTGGTGGGCGTGGGCGCCTCCGCGTTCGAGGAAGTGCCGTTCGATCCCTACACCCTGGCCATGTGGCGCAAGAAGGTGCAGGGCGTGCTCTTCGGCGATGCGCAGTTCCAGTGGGACATCCCCAAGTACGTGCGCCTGTTCGAGGAAGGCCGCATCGACCTGGACGGCATCGTCACCAAGGAGTACCGACTCGAGGACATCAACACCTGCGTGGAGAACGTCTTCGCCGGCAACCGCGTCGCCCGCCAGGTGATTCGCTTTGATTAGCGGATGGTCGCGCCTGGCTCCGTCTCGCGCAAAGCCGGAAAGACCTGACCAGGAATATCTGATCCCTGCAAACTCGGATAAGGCACGCGGCGGCGCCATCACTTGGTGGGCATCCAGAAAGGGCGGAGATGGCAACAAAGCAAGCGGTTATCGTGCTGGCCGACATTGGCGGCTATACGCGATTCATGAATCGGCAGAAGCAGAGTCTCGCCCATGCGGAAGCCGCCATGTCGGAACTGCTCAGTTCCGTCATTGACGCCTCCGCACACCCTCTGATCTTGAACAAGCTGGAGGGTGACGCTGCCTTGTTCTATGCTCCGGCAACGGAACATACCCTGCCCGCCGTGGCCAAGAGCGCCCTCAATCAGGTCAATGGATTCTTCCAGGCGTTTGCGCAACGCAAGCAGGAGATGGTCAAGGACGCGGTTTGTGAATGCGGAGGATGTTCGCAGATTGGGGATTTGACGATCAAGACGGTCCTGCATTGTGGTGAAGTCACGCTACGCAAAGTCCGGAAGTTCGAGGAGCTTTCCGGCGTGTCTGTGATCACGGCCCACCGCTTGATGAAGAACAAGGTGCCGATCGCGGAGTATATGCTGCTCACGGACGAATTCAACCGCACCTCCGGTGGAATGCCGGGACGAGCGGGCACTCCGCTGGTCGAGGAATGCGACGGGGTTGGCGCAGTGAAAGTCGTGTATTACGCGCCGGACCGGAGTGTGCAGCCGACCATCGCGACAGTGAACCGGTGGCGGCAAGTCAAACTCATCGCAAGGGTCTTGACGTTCCTTGGAATGCGCAGGCTCGGCCTTCTGAAGCAGCGCAAGTACCATAGCCTGGCAAGTCTCGATTTCCCCATTCGAGAGAAAGCTGCGATCAAGCCGTGATTCGGGCCTGGGCTGGTCGGCGCTGCGGGAACGGTTTTCCCCTGATTCCTGCCCGCCAGGGGCCCTCCCCGCGACGGCATCTGGCGACCTTCCCCGAATTGCTCGCGAGCCCACCCCGGCGCACTTCCAATAACAGGAACCGCCGGAGCCTCGTGGATGCGAGCCGAGAAATACAAGGAACTGGAGCCCCCGCGATCCCCGGCCGACGAAGCGGTGGATGCGCACGGCCTCTCGGCGGGTCCGCTGGGGTATGCGGCTGTTTTGCGGGTCAGCGCCAGGGCGTGGGGTTCCCGGAACTCATCGGTCCTTGCGCCCTTGGCGCCTTGGCGTTTTTGCGCGAGACCATCTCTGCCGGGGCCTCGCCCACCAGGGCGCGGTGGCGCAGCTCGCAGCGGTCGCTGCAGAAGACGGACATGCGGCGGCGGATGCTGACCGGCTTGCCGCACAGGAAGCAGGTGCGTTCCAGGCTCATGCGTACAGTCTAGCGGATCACCCCGGACGCCGCCAAGCCCAACACCACCCCGGCCAGCCCCAGCCGGTACACGATGAACAGCAGCGTGGTGCGGCGCTCCAGGTAGCGCAGCAGGAAGGCGATGGAGGCATAGCCCACCACGCAGGCCGTGAGCAGGCCCAGCACCAGCGAGGTGCCGGTCAGCTCGCCCGCGCGCACCCCCGCCAGCACGTGCGGCAGTTCCAGCAGCGCCGCTCCCAGGATCGCCGGAATCCCCAGCAGGAACGAGAAGCGCGCCGCATCGGCCCGCTTCAGCCCCAGCAGCAGGCCCCCCAGAATGGTGGAGCCGGAGCGCGAGGAGCCCGGGATCAGCGCCAGCGCCTGGAAGGCGCCGATTGCCATCACGCGCCGGAAGGTGAGGCCCTCCATGGGCGCCTCGCCGGTGCCGCGGCGCTCCGCCCACCACAGGCCCAGCGCGATCACGATCAGCATGGTGCCGATGATGTACAGCGAGCGCAGCTCGGTCTCGATGACGTGCCGGAAGCCCAGCCCCAGCACCACGATGGGCAGGTTGCCCGCGGCGATGGCCCAGGCCATGCGCGCGTCGGGCGAGCGGCGCGCCTCGGCGCTCACCAAGCTGGCCAGCGCGGCCACGGTGAAGCGCCCGATATCGCGCGCGAAGTAGAGCAGCACGGCCACCAGCGTGCCGAGCTGGATCACGGCGGAGAACGCCGCACCGGGGTCGCCCCAGCCCAGCAGAGCCGGCACGATGCGCAGGTGCGCGGTGCTGCTGACGGGGATGTACTCGGTGAGCCCCTGCACGAGGCCCAGCACAATGGCTTGCAGTCCGGATATGGCGACCATCTGCGCTCGCACGAATCGTGGCGGCGCAGCCGGCGCCGGCGGGTGAACAAGGACGCGGGCGTCCCGCGTTGGGCCGCCAGTATCTCAGCACCCTTGGAGCGTGGGGACAAGCCGAATGGTTCAAGGGCACCCAGTGCTGTGTCGGCCGCAAGCAGATTGCTCGCTGCGCTCGAAATGACACATCGCTGTAGTGTTGACCATGCGTGCGCACTGCTGTTGGCGTAGCTGAAAGAACGGTCAGGCCGCCGCGCCCTTCGAGACGTTCGCCGCGCTCACTCCTCAGGAACGCGGCGGGAAGCACGATTCCCTGAGGAGGGTTCCGGAGGAGCCCGTCTCGAAGAGTCGGGCTTCCTTCGCCAAGCCGATTTCTGAGGAGGTGTCTTGGGGGTGCGGGGGAGCCGCGCTCCCCCGCACTGCTGGTGCGGTGGTGTTCGCCGTTACGGCGCCACCTCGGACAGGGCGGCGTCGCTGGCGCGCACGTCGCCCGAGGAGAAGCTGCGCGAGCCGAACACCGTGCCGCCGGTGAAGTAGGTGGGCGTGCCGGCCAGCACGTTGTGGCTCCTGGAGGGGGTGCCGGAGCGCGCCTCGCGTTCCTGCAGGTCTGGGAAGGCGGCGGTGCCCCGGGCCTGGATGTCGCGGAAGAACTCCCAGCTCCCGTTGCGCCCGGCGTGGTTGTCCGCCAGGGTCATAAACAGGTAGCGGAAGCCCTCCTCGGCCAGTTGCTCCATGCTGAACACGGGCAGGAAGCGCGGGTTGGTCCAGTCGAAGGACGAGGACAGGTTGATGGCCAACTCCAGGTCCGGGTGCTCGGCGCGCACGGCGCGGGCCCAGTGGCAGATCGCCTCCCAGTCCTGGTCCTTGAACTCGCACCAAGCCAAGTCGATGGCGCGACGGTTGTGAATCTCCGCGCGGGCGTAGGCCAGCGTGCGCTCGATGGCCAGGTCGATGCCCCCCGGCCGGCCCTCCGGCGTGTAGCGCGCGGTGGCAGCGTCCGTGCGGGCGATGAGCACGAAGTCGTCGCAGCCGAGCTGATCCGCCTCGCTGCGGGCGGCCAGCAGGCGTTCGATCTGCTTTTCCACCGGCACCAGCATCTTGCCCGGCAGGTGGCCGCAGCGGCGCTCCGCCTGATCCTCCAGGTGACCCGCAGCCACACCGGTGGGCACAATCTGCTGCATCAGCATCTGCACCTGCCCGAAGCCGCCGTGGCCGTCTTCCATGTCCATCACCAGAGGCAGGGGCTCGCGCAGCTCACCGTCCGTCACGTAGCGCTCGCGCTGCCAATAGGCGGAGGCGCGCACCATGCGCGCGGCCTGTTCGGCCAGCTCGTTTCGGCTGAAGGCGCCCACGTCCGTCACGCCGTGTTCCTCCACGGCATAGGAGTAGCCGCTCAGGTAGGCGGCCTTGAAGCCCGCGTGTGCTGCCAGCTTCACGCCGCCCGCGTTGTAAAGCCCCGGCGCGAACACGTAGGGCTCGTCGCGCAGCAGCCGCCGCAGCAGGGTGCTGGGGTGCTCCGTGGGGAAGCGAAACTCCTGGAAGCGTGCCTCGGGCGTCTCCGCGGGCCGGGCGCGCTCCGCGCGGAGGGCCTCCCAGTGCGCGCGGCCGTTGGCCGTGGGGGTGGGCGTGCTTTCGGGCGGCTGCTCGGGACGGCGCGGTGGCTCCAGGGGCGAGGGCCGGCTGGGCCGGGGGTCGGTCTGTGGTTCCATGGGATCTCCGGATGGTCGTGGGGGCGTCGCCGGAAAGCCGCGCCCCGGTTCGGGCGGGCGCCGCTCATGCCACGGGCGGCGAAGCCTCGTAGAGAAAGTCCGTCAGCTCGCTGCGCGTGAAGATGGCCTCGGCCTCGCGCGCCGCGCGCTCGAAGCTGGCCGCCACCGCCGCGGGCGATTCGCCCCGCGCCGCGGCCAGGTCCGCGCACTCGGGGCCCACGATGCGCTCCAGCTCCTCGGCGAAGGTACGGCGCACCAACGCCTCGGTGACCGCCGGGCCGGCACGGTCGCCATCCTGCAGGCGCACGCCGTGGTGCAACCACTGCCAGGTCTGCGCGCGGGAGATCTCCAGCGTGGCCAAGTCCTCCATCAGGTCTTCCCAGGCCACGCAGCCGATGCCGCGCTGCCAGCCCTCCAGGTAGCCGATGCCCACGCGCACGTTGGTGCGCAGCCCGGCCAGTGTGTAGGGTCCGCCGCCCTGGGGCAGCAGGTCGGGATAGCGCTCCGCCTCGCGGTGCAGCACGCCCAGCTGGTTGCGCTCGGGGAACTGCTCCAGTGCCGGCCCGATGAAGTAGGGGTGCGACACCCAGCAGCCGTCGTGGCCCAGGTCGTGCTCGGTGCGCTTGTCGGCGCGCACCTTCTCCGTCTGGGCGGCGCGCACGGCCGGCGTGCGTCCCGGTGTGAAGGCGGCCATGCCGCCTAGGCCCAGCGCGCCGCGCTGGTGGCTGATCTGCACGCAGCGCCGGGCGTAGGCCTCCATCCACGGTCGCTGCATGGTGATGCTGGCCCGATCCGCCAGAATGCGGTCCGCGTGGAAGCGCAACGTTTTGATGTCGCTGAAGATCTTGTCCCAGCGGCCCACGTTCAGGCCCACGGCGTGATCGCGGCTGGCGAAGAGGATCTCCTCCATCTGCAGCGCGGCGGGCAGCGTTTCGATGAGGAACGTGGCCTTGAGCGCCCCGCGGCCCAAGCCCAGCGCGTCCTCCAGCGCCGCCAGCACGGCATCCCACCAGCGGGCCTCGGCGGCATCCTCGCATTTGGGCAGGTAGTAGGCCGGGGTGTGCCCCCGCTCCAGCAGTCGCCCCGCGCTGTGGAAACAGCTCAGCGCCAGATCGAACAGGGCCCCGGAGACCGGCGCGCTATCCACGCGGCAGTTGCTCTCCAGCAGGTGCAGGCCGCGCGGCCGCACGATGGGCAGGGCCATGTCCGCCGGGTCCAGGCGGTACACGCGCCGGGGCTTGCCGCCGCCGGCGGGCTCCTCGTGCTCCAACTGGCCCTCGGCCACGGCGCGAACGTTGCGCTGCCCCGCCATCAGGTTGCCCCAGGCGGGCATCAGCGCGTCCTCGAAGTCCAGCATGGCCGTATCCGCGCGGATGCCATCCGCGGCGCGGCCGAGCATGTTGATCACCATCTTGGGCGAGTTGCAGGGTCCCGTGATCTCCACGCGGCGGCGGAGCAGATCCTCCGGGATCGGCGCCACGCGCCAGCCGCCCCGCACGGCCTCCGTATCGCGGGGAGGAAAGTCCGGCAGCTCGCCGCCGTCCCAGGCGGCCTGCCGCTCCCGTCGGGCCGCCAGCAGCGCGCGCCGCTCCGGCTCGAAGTGCCGGTGCAACGCCACCAGCAGCTCCGCGGCCTTGGGTGTCAGCACGATCTGGGCGTCGGACGTCCAGGCGGCCGCCGGCAGCTCCATGCCGGGGACAGGGGCGATGGGTTGGGGCGCCGGGTCGCGGTCGCGGGTACGGGCCGTGGCGTTCATGACCGGGTCTCCAGTTGCGGTGCGTAGGGTCGGCCCGCTCCAGCCGGAAGGGCCACTCGCGGCGAGTGTAATCAACAGCGAAAATACGTGTCAAGCGAATTTTCGCTAATTACATGAATTCGCAACGACGGTCGGCCCGGCAGGCCCCTGCTGGGAATGGGCCCGGAAGGTTGCCGGGCGCGTCCCAGTGTCGCAACGGAATATCATTTTATGCTGTGAGTTCAGTCTATTATCGAATTTCTGGCGCTCACGGGGTATCAATCCAGGCTCAGACACGCGACGCTGGACCGACGGGTAGAGGCCCGAACGGTCCCGGACGCATGCGGACGGGCACGGTACCGGACACTGAGCAGAGGCACGATGACTGAGCAGACGATTGAACAAGCCGTAAAGCAGGGCGATCAAGTCGAGATCGAATACGTCGGCAAACTGGAGGACGGAACGGTCTTTGACAGCACGGATGGACGCGGCACGTTCGAGTTCGAGGCGGGAAGCAACCGCATCATCCCGGGCATGAGCGATGCCGTGATGGGCATGGAGGTGGGGCAGGAGAAAACGGTCGAGATTCCGCCCGATCAGGCCTATGGCCCGCGCAACGAGGAACTGGTGATCCGCATCCCCCGCGAGCGCATCCCGCAGGATGCCAAGGTGGGCGACGCGCTGTCGGACGGCCAGCAGGGCGGGCAGGTGTGGTACGTCGCCGAGGTCACGCCGGAAGAGGGCGTGCTGGACGGCAATCATCCGCTCGCCGGCAAGACGCTGATCTTCGAAGTGCGTCTGATCGGCATCAAGTAACCCGGCGCAGGCCGCGGCGCCGATCAGGGCCCGCCGGCCACACACCCAGCCCGCATCGCCGGGCCCGCCCCTCGGCGGGCACAGGGAGACGTATATCCCCGAATCCGCTTATCGGACTATGCCTGGCGACGCTTGCCGTGCCGGCGCCTGGCGGGTTCGCCGACGCGGTGGGCCACCACCATCAGGTTCACGGCGCCGAGGCCGACGTTGTAGGGGTCGAAGTCGAAGGCGACGCTGTAGCCGATAAAGCGCTCGAAGAGCGCCGGGTCGCTGCGGATGCGCTCCAGGCTCTCCGGGCGGATGCTGCGCGCCAGGGCCCCCGGTCCGCCGATGAGCTGCACGGCGAAGCCCTCGGCCTCCAGCAGGTCCGTCAGCTCCGGCGCGGTGAAGGCGTAGTCCGGCGGGGTTAGCTTGCCCTCGCGGCGCAGCCAGGGCTCGAACTCAGGCGGGAAGCGCTCCACGCCGTGGCGCAGGATGCTCTCCGTCAGGAAGAACGGATCGTGCCCTTCGCCCTGCCCTGGCGGCACGAAGCTCCCGGCCATGTCGAAGTCGATCATGAACGGCAGCGCTCCGCTGCGACTGGAGACCATCAGCACCAAGCGCTCGCCCGTCACGCGGCAGACCTCCCCCAGCGCCCGCGCGTGGTGCGGCCAGGCGTAGGACACGGGCGCGTCCAGGCACAGCGTCAGGTCGAAGGCGCGATCCGCGAAGGCGGACAGGTTGCACACGTCCCCCTGGCGGAACTCGATCTCGGCCAGTCCCTCGTGCGCCGCCGAGGCCATGGCCCGTTGCAGCATCGCCGGCGAGACATCCAGGTGCGTTACGTGGTGCCCCTGTGCGGCGATGGGCAGCGAGTAGCGCCCCGTCCCGGCCCCGGCATCGAGCACGCGCAATGTGCCCTGCAGGCACGGCTCGATCACCCGCCAGGCGATGGCGGTCTGCACCTCCACCAGCGGGAAGCGCGTTTCGCGCAATGGCTCCTCGTCGGCCATCGTCTCGCCCCAGAAGGCGACCGCCTTGTCGTGTGCCTGCTCCACCATCTCGCCTCGTCCGCTTGGTGTGCATTGCGCCTGCATGCAGACGCTTGACCGTGTGGTTGATGGGCCTTGACCCGGAGGCCGCGGGATTCGCCGCACGATGGCGTCAGCCGCACGACGCCCGCATGCACGGATCCCGGTGCAATGGATTGCAACTTTGCGGCCAACAACGAGGGGGAGGAGGCGGGGTAGCCGATGCGGTGCGCCCGTGCCCGACGAGCCCGCCCGGATGGGCGAGCCGCCATGGCGCAGGAGCGGATGCGGGTGCTGTGCGAAGCCGATACGGGCCGTGGCCGGCTCAGGCCAGGTTGGGCAGCGCCTGCGCAAGGTGCTCCAGGCACGAGATCCAGCCCTCGTTGTGCCGGTCGCGGGTATCCGGCGCAGGGAACTGTTCGTGCAGCAGCACGATCTCCGTCTCGCCCCCCAAGCCGTGAAACTCCACCGTCACCAGGGTCTCGCCCGTTTCTTCGCCTTCCCATTGCCACGTGCAGACGAGGCGCTCGGGCGGCATGACCTCCCGGTACGTGCCATGGGCGATGCTGGGCTCGCCCGCGTCCGGCGGCTGCATGGCAATGCGGTAGTGGCCCCCCGTGCGCAGGTCCACTTCGGCCGCGGCCACCGTGAAGCCGACCGGGCAGCACCACTGCCGCAGCAAGGCGGGGTCCGTCCACGCCCGGAACACGCGCTCGCGCGCCGCGGGAAACGTGCGGCGGATGGTCAGCGAAACGTCGGGGTGGTCCTGTGGGCGCGATACCATGCGGCATCTCCAGGGGGGCCGCTTGAAACCACAAGCATTCCAGTGCGGGGACCACGGGCCCCCGCGCTCCCAATGCAGACTCCGACCAAAGCCGGCGCGCCGCTATTCGTGGCGCAGGGCCTCGATAGGATTGAGGCGGGCGGCCTGGCGCGCCGGGAAGTAGCCAAAGACCACACCCACCGCCGCAGAGAAGACGAAGGCGATGGCGACGATGCCGGGATTGAACACGAATGGCACCTTGAGCAGATGCGCACCCAGGGCTGCGCCACCCAGCCCCAGCAGGATGCCCACGACACCGCCCAGCGAGGAGAGCACCACGGCCTCCACCAGGAACTGCAGCAGCACGTCGCGCGCCAGCGCGCCGATGGCGAGGCGCGTGCCGATCTCCCGCGTGCGCTCCGTCACGGAGACCAGCATGATGTTCATGATGCCGATGCCACCGACCAGCAGGCTCACCGCCGCCACGGCGCCCAGCAGGCCCGTGAGCACGCGCGTGGCGCCCGAGACGGTGGCGGCGATCTCCTTCATGTCCATCACCCAGAAGTCGTCATCCATGCCCGGCGCGATGTGGCGGCGCTGACGCAGCAGAGCCTCGATGTCCCGCTGCACCTTCTCGGTGGAGACGGAGTTCTCCGCGGAGACCAGGAGCGTGCCGATGTTTTCCACATTGCCCGCGATGCGGCGCTGGAAGGTGCGCAGGGGCACCAGCACCAGGTCGTCCATGTCCGTGCCGAAGCTCGACTGGCCCTTCGATTCCAACAGCCCGATCACGTGGCAGGAGAGCTTCTCCAGGCGGATCATGGCGCCCAGCGGATTCTGCGCGCCGAAGAGCTTGCTGCGCACCGTCTGGCCCAGGATGCACACGGCTGCGCCGCCGCGCAGTTCACCCTCGGTAAATTGGCGGCCCTCCGTCAGGCCCCAGTTGCGGGCCTGGAAGAAGCCGTCGGTGGTGCCGGAAACGCTGGTGGACCAGTTTTGGTCCGCATAGACGGCCTGCACGCCTCGCGAGACCAGCGGGGCCACGGCGGCCAGCCCGGAAACCTGGGTGGTGATGGCGTCCAGGTCCTGCTGGCGCAGGGGGTCCGCGCCGGAACTGGTGCCGCCGGGCCCGTGCCGGTGCTGCCCCGGCCGCACGATCAGCAGGTTGCTACCCAGGGAGGAAATGTCGGACGTGACGCGGGCCGTGGCGCCGTTGCCCACCGTGACCATAGTGATAACGGCGGCTACCCCGATCACCACCCCCAGGATGGTGAGGGACGAGCGCAGCACGTTGCGGCGGATCTCGCGCGCCGCCAGCAGCAGCGTTTCCAGGAACATCAGGCCACGCGCTCCTTGAGCGTATCGGAATCGATGCGGCCGTCCACGAAGTGCACGGTGCGCTCGGCGTATGCCGCGATGTCCGCCTCGTGGGTAACCATCACGATGGTGAGGTGCCGCTCGCGGTTGAAGCTCTTGAGCAGATCCATGATCTCCCGGCTGCGCGCGGTATCCAGGTTCCCCGTGGGCTCGTCCGCCAGCAGCAGGCTGGGCTCGGTCACGATGGCGCGGGCGATGGCGACCCTCTGCTGCTGGCCGCCGGAAAGCTCGCCGGGCGTGTGATGCTCCCAGCCCGTGAGGCCCACGGCCGCCATCGCCGCATGGGCGCGCTCGCGGCGCTCGGCGTGGGGCGTGCCGCGGTAGATCAGCGGCAGCTCCACATTCTCCAGCGCGGAGGTGCGGTTGAGCAGGTTGTAGCCCTGGAACACGAAGCCCAGGAAGTAGCGGCGCAGCAGCGCGCGCTGGTCCTGGCTGAGCTGCCCCGCGTCTACCCCGCGGAACAGGTAGGCGCCCCCTGTGGGCACATCCAGGCAGCCCAGCAGGTTCATGGCGGTGGACTTTCCCGAGCCGCTGGGGCCCATCACGGCCACGAACTCCCCGTCGCGGATGGACAGGTCGATCCCGCGCAGTGCCTGCACCTCGGCCTGCCCCGTGCCATAGATCTTGGTCACACCCCGCAGCTCCAGCAGTGGCGCCCCCGGCACACCGGTAGGGACGGCCTCGGCTTCGCTCGTGGCGGGCGTCATGGCTTGGCCTGGAGCAGGTCCACCAGCAGCCGTGTGCCGGGCTTCAGCTCGCCCTGCACCACCTGGGTCACGCGGCCGTCCGTCTGGCCCACGGTGACCGGGATGGCCACGGGCCGGTTGTCGCGCAGGGTCCACACGACCCGCTGCGCGCCCTTGGCCTCCGCCGCGGCCGGCTGGGGCGAGCTGTGCTGGCGCCGGCCCATCAGCGAGCGCAGCCAGCTCGAACCGCCATTGTTCTGGGCAGACTGCGGCGGCGTGAAACGCAGCGCGGCGTTGGGCACCAACAACGCGTCGTCGTGCCGGGACACGGTGATGTTGGCCGTGGCCGTCATGCCGGGGCGCAGCAGGAGGTCGCTGTTGTCCACGCCCAGCAGGGCCTCGTAGGTGACCACCCCGGCCACGGTCTGCGGCGCGTAGCGCACCTCGGTTACCGTGGCGGAGAAGGAGCGGTCCGGGTAGGCATCCACGGTGAAGACGGCCGACTGTCCCTTCTGCACCTTGCCCACGTCCGCCTCGTCCACGGCCACGCTGATCTGCATCTTGCGCAGGTTGTCCGCCAACGTGAACAACACGGGCGCCTGCAGCGAGGCCGCGACGGTCTGGCCCACCTCCACGTTGCGGCGCAGCACGATGCCGTCAATGGGGGCGCGGATCGCCATCTTGGAAAGCGTGATCTGGTCCGCGTTGAGATTGGCCTTGGCCTTGTCCACGTCCGCCTGGTTCACGGCCAGCACGGCCAGGGCGCGCTTGTAGTCCGCCTCGGCCGCCTGCAGATCGTGGGCGGAGACGGACTGGGTGGGCGCCAGCTCCCGCAGCCGCTGCAGTTGCAGGTGGGTCTGCTCCACGGTGGCCTTGGCATTCAGCACCTGCGCCTGGGCGGCTTCCAGGGCCGCCATCGACTGCTGCACCTGCGCCTCCTGCTTGGCCGAATCCAGCCTTGCCATTACCTGCCCGGCCTTGACGCGGTCGTTGTAGTCCACGCTGAGCGTACGGATGATGCCCGACAGCTCCGAGCCCACGTCTACCTGGGTGATGGGCTCCAGGCTACCCGTGGCCGTTACCTGCACGACGAGGTCCGCCTTGGTGGCCGCCTCGGTCTTATACTGGGGCGCGTCGCTGCGCGAGGTCAGGCGCCATGCCAGCACGGCGGCGACGGCCAGCAACAGCACACCGCCGCCGCCTATCCAGCGCTTCAGGCGCTGGTGGCGGCGGGTCACTTGATCGATGCCGAGGAGTTCCTTGATTTCCGGCGCGGAATGACTCTGTTCCATGGTGCGCCTTCATACCCGGGGAAGGGGGGCGGGCTGCCGCCGGCCAGCACGGCGGGGCGAGGGTCGTGCGACCTGGCACGATTAACGCTGTAATCCGAACACAGATTCTATTTTATACCCGCCAAGCCAAGCCCGACAAGCGATATGCGCAGCCGCAATGACCGTGGGTCGGGGGATGGTGGCGGTGTGCCTACTCGCCGACGTTGAGCAGCAACCCGTGGCGGCGCGCATAGCCGAATGCCACCAGGAACACGCCCACGGCGATCGCCAGGTACACCGCGTTGAGGCCCGCCGCGGCCCCCAGCAGGTGCCACTCCACGACGTGATGGATCTCGATGGCGCGCATGCCCTCGAAGATGTAGCTGGAGGGCAGCGACCAGGCCAGCGGCTGCAGCCACACGGGCAGCGTGGCGATGGGATAGTACACGCCGCTGAAGGGCGCGATGGCGAAGATCGCGACCCAGGCCAGGCTCTCGGCCCCCAGCCCGTAGCGCATCACCAGGCTCACGATGAGCAGGCCCAGCGCCCAACCCATCACCAATAGGTTGAAGAAGAACAGCAGCAGTGGAAAGCCCAGGGAGTAGATGGAGAACTGGTACAGCGGGATCGCCAGCAGGGAGGCCCCACCGAAGCTGATCAGCGTGCGGATCAGGCTCATCGTGAGCAGGGACAGCACCAGCTCGTACGGCCGCAGGGGGCTCACGAACAGGTGCCCCAGGTTGCGCGCATACATCTCCTCGAAGAACATCAGCGACACGCCGAGCTGCCCGCGGTACAGCACATCCCACAGCAGCACGGCGGTGATCAGCACGCCGGCGGCCTGGGCCAGCCAGGAGTCGTGCGTCACGAAGAAGCGCGTGATGAAGCCCCACAGGATGAGCTGCACCGTGGGCCAGTACACCATCTCCAGCACGCGCGGCCAGGAGTTGCGCAGCAGGAACAGGTAGCGCATCACCATGGCCCCGATGCGGCGCACGGACAGCACCACGGGCGAGGCGGCGGGCACGGCGGCGCTCATGAGGCGGCCTCCGGCACGTCGTCCTCCGGGCTGCGGCGGCGGGCGATGTCGATGAACACGTCCTCCAGCGTCCGCCGGCCGTGCTTCACGATCAGCGCGTGGGGCGCGCCCTGGTCCACCTTCTTGCCCTCGCGCAGGATGATCACGTCGTCGCAGATGCGCTCCACCTCCGTCATGTTGTGGGAGGCCAGCAGCATGGTCGCACCCGTGCGCGCCTGGTAGCGCTTCAGGTAGGTGCGCACGTAGTCCGCCATGTCGGGATCGAGCGAGGCGGTGGGCTCGTCCATCAGCAACACCTCCGGCTCGTTGAGCAGCGCCTTGGCCAGCGCCACGCGCGTCTTCTGTCCGGCGGAAAGCGACCCGTAGGCCCGCTTGAGGAATGGCACCAGTGTCAGCTCCTCCGCCAGCGCGTAGATGCGCTCACGGGGCCGGGCCAAGCCGTAGAGCCCCGCATAGACGCGCAGGTTGTCCCAAACGGTCAGGCGGAAGGGCAGGTCCACGTAGGGCGAGGAGTAGTTCATGCGCCCCAGCGCGCGGTAGCGGTGGCGCAGCATGTCCACGCCCAGCACCTGGATGCGGCCGGAGTCGGGCAGCAGCAGCCCCACCAGCATGGAGAGCGTGGTGGTCTTGCCCGCGCCGTTGCCGCCCAGCAGCCCGGTGGTGGTGCCGTGCTGGACGTAGAATGTCAGGTCGTCCACCGCGGCCACGTCCCCGTAGCGCTTGGTCAGGTGCTCCACCGCGATGGCGGCCCGCGCGAAATCGTCCATTTCATCATGATGGCAGCAATTCCGGGGGCGCGGAAGAGGCGGGGCCCCTGCAACTTCGGCTCTGGCAAAGACACCAAGCTGCCAAGGTCGCAACGGCAAAGCGGCAATGGATCCATCCCGCCAAGGGGGGAGCATCAATCCGGTGAGGAGTCAATCGTCCAGGACAGCCAGCTTGATCCGGTCCAGATGTTTGGCCTCGGCGATTGCATCGATCCTGGCGATTTTTCCTTCCGCGATGGTCAGTCGAACGACGATGCGCAGCCGCCCCCCTGGGGCTACGATGAGTCCGATACCATCCGCGACGACGGCGGGCTCGGCACCCAGTGCGCGGCCTTTGAAGAAAGCCGCTGTGACCCGGGCGCCTCGGACTTCCGAAGGCGCGCCCATGCGTTGTGCTGCGGGGTCGGCTCGCAACACGACATCCGGAGCGAGCAAGGCAAGGAGGCCTTCCAGGTCGCCGCTGCGCGAGGCAGCCAAAAAGGCATCGACGATCTCGCGCTGCCGGATGCGGTCGGCACCCCCAATCGGGGTCACCCCGCGCACGCGGCGTCTCGCCCGACTGGCGAGCTGTCTTGCGGCGGGCGGGGTCCGTCCGACGATGGGAGCGATGTCTTCGAATGGCAGGTCGAACAAGTCGTGCAGCACGAAAGCGACCCGCTCAGCCGGTGGGAGCCTCTGCAACACGACAAGCAGTGCCGCGCCGATGGAATCGGCCATCAGGACATCGTCCTCGGGAGTGCCCTTGCGCGCCGGCTCTGCCGGAGCGCGCTCATCCAAGGGTTCCCAGCGCCGCGACTTGCGCGAACGCAGCATGTCGAGACACACGCGAGCGACGACTTTGGTCAGCCAGCCGCGCAGATTCTCCACGCCACGGATATCGGTTCGACTTAGACGTAGCCAGGTTTCCTGAACGGCATCGTCGGCGTCAGCTCGATCGTCAAGCATCCGACACGCAACGGCTCGCAGATGCGCTCGATGGGCCTCGAAGTGTTGAAGCAACAAGTCTGTTTCGTCCATCGGTCACACTCCGCGTTTCCGGATCGTCAAAGCAATGACGTCCCACAGCGGGCCGATGTGACAGATCGGGTTGGCGGCAGCACGCCACCCCCAAGACGGCCACGATTTGCGTCCCGCCACAGCAGGATCACCTGAAATCCATTCGAAGGAAATCGACGCATGCAAGCAAGAATGAAGAACCCGGCACTCGTGCTTCAAGGGGTGAACGCTGGAATCCAGGCAATGATGGCCCCCATCTTTCAGAGCGGAATTGCCAAGACCACGCTCGATATTGTCGGCCTGCGCGTCGGCCGGATGAACAATTGCGAGCTCTGCATCGGACAAGCCATGAACGCGGCAGATCAGGACGTCGACATGCGTGAGCGGCTCCTGGCGGTTGTAGCGTGGCGTGAATCGGACCGCTTCACTGCCGCCGAGCGATCGGCGCTCTTCTTATGCGAGGCTGTGACGGAACTGAAGGCACGATACGACTCCGTGCCGGATTCGCTTTGGCGGGAGGTGGAGCAGTACTACGACGAGTCTTCGCGTGCGGCGCTTGTGCTGTTCATTTGCGCCATGAATATGTTCACCCGCATCAATGTCTGCACGCGACAAACGACGCCTAATTGGGAGCAGTAGCCGTCCCGCGGAACAGGGGCGCGGTCTGGGCATACCGTGCCCCCTCAGTCCACGGCTGTGCGCACAGTGGGGCCGTGCCCGGGGCGAAGCGGGCGGCGCTGGACCCCGCGTGCGCCGACGGGGGCGGTCAGGCGTTGGCGATGATGTGCGCCACGTGCTCCTTCTGCATGGCATGGATCGCGCGGGCGTCGCGGATCAGCTTGTAGAGCACCTCGGGCGTGACCGCCTGCTTGGGGTCGTCGCCGATGCCCTTCACGGGCGCCACGTGGGATTCCACAATCAGCCCGTCCGCCCCATAGGCTGCTGCGGCGCAGGCGGCGAAGGGCACATAGGCGGAGCGGCCCACGGAGTGCGACGGATCCACCAGCACGGGCGCCCAGGTCTTCTCCTTGAGCAGCACCGTGATGGACTCGTCCGGATGGTTGCGGAAGCCGTCCATGGTGGGCACGGTGCCGCGCGGCGTGAGCACGATGTTGGGATTGCCGCCGGATACCACGTACTCCGCGGCCAGGATGAACTCATCCACCTTGCCCATGTGCATGCCGCGCTTGAGCAGCACGATGGTGGGGCGCCCGGCGATCTTGCGGCCGATCTCCTTGAGCAGGCCGTAGTTGAGCGCGTTGCGCGCGCCCACCTGCAGCATATCCACGCCGGCCTCCAGCGCCAGGTCAAGCTGCTCGGAGTCCATCACCTCGGTATCCACAGGCAGGCCCGTGCGGGCCTTGGCTTCGATCAGGATGTCCATGGAGCGGTGGTCGCCCTGGAACGAGTGCGGGCTGGTACGGGGCTTCCACACGCCGCCGCGCAGGATGTCCCCGCCGGCTTCCTTCACGGCCGCCGCGGTCTCGTAGAAGTAGTCCGGGTTCTTGGGGTCGATCGTGCAGTGGCCCGCGACCACGGTGAAGTGCCCGTTGCCGATGGTGAGGCCGTTGAGCCGCACCGAATGCCGGCCCAGCTCGGAGTCCTTGGCCATCAGCTTGTAGGGCTTCTGGATCGTGTCCACCCGGTCGATGTAGTCCAGGCCCTCTACGCGCTTGACGAGCAGCTCGTCGCGCTCGTCGCCCACCATGGCGTAGACCGAGCGGGTCTCGCCCGCGATCTTCTGCAGCGTGATGCCGAATTCGCCCGTGACCGCTGACAGCTCTGCTTCCTGTTCCGGAGTCAAGTGCCGCTCCTTTGGGATAATCATGGATCCCGTCCTCGTGCCCAGGGTGAGGGGGTTTGGCTCCGGCCGTGCCCATAAAAAAAGGCTGTGGGGTTCGCAGAGAGCCCCACAGCCTTTTTCGCTCGATCCAGTCTTTCTCTCTCGCGTCCGGCCGGGGGGCTCGGTTTTGATTCCCCGTCGGTCGGAGCGACAGGGCAGACCCTCAATTGAGTCCTGCCCTGGTTTGGGGTCTACCTAACCGGGCAGGCGCTCAAAAGCGAAGCACCACCAATAATAGAAGGGCTGCCCGAACGGCCGCATACCGGCTCCTGTAGACCTGCAATCGTGATCCTGCGCGGGGTATCGCCACCGCGTGGATTCCCACTGCTACAATAATCACGAACGCTACCCGAGGCTCCAGGGCCCGTCAAGCCCAAAGTGTGCGGGGGCTGGCGGCCCGCAGTCGGAGTGCCCTACCGGCCCGCTCCGCACCGTCCCATTCCAGGCACGCGGCCGGAGACGCCCGCGCCACCGATTCAAACGCCGGCCGCGCTGCTCACTCCGGCCCGGACTCGAACGCGGCCAGGAAGTCCCGCCCCCAGGCGGTATAGCGCCCAGCCCCGATGGCGGCCCGGGCCTCGCGCACGAGGGTCAGGTAGAATCGCAGGTTATGCCAGGTGTTGAGCCGCATGGAGAGGATCTCGCCGGACCGGTACAGGTGCGAGAGGTAGCCGCGCGAGTAGTGGCGGCAGGCCGGGCAGGGGCAGCCCTCCTCCAGCGGCGTCGGGTCTTCCCGGTAACGCGCCTGCTTGATGTTCACCTTGCCGCGGCGGGTGTAGAGCGTGCCGTTGCGCGCGTTGCGGGTGGGCAGCACGCAATCGAACATGTCCACGCCCTGGCCGATGGCGTACAGTAGGTCCGCCGGCTCCCCCGCGCCCATCAGGTACCGCGGCTGGTCCGCGGGCAGCAGCGGCGCCGTCACGGCGACCGTCTCGTGCATGGCCGCGCGGGGCTCGCCCACGCTGAGCCCCCCGATGGCGTAGCCGTCGAAGCCGATGGTCCGCAGCCCCTCGGCGCTCTCGCGCCGCAAGGCCGGCAGCACGCCCCCCTGCACGATGCCGAACAGCGCGTGCTCCGAGCGCCGCGCGGCCTTGCAGCGCGCCGCCCAGCGGGTCGTGAGCGCGCAGGCCTCGCGCAGCGTGGCCTCGTCCGCCGGCAGGGCCGTGAGGTGATCCAGGCACATCATGATGTCCGAGCCCAGGGCCTCCTGGATGGCCACGGCGCCCTCGGGCGTGAGGCTCAGCGGCGTGCCGTCCAGGTGACTCTGGAAGCGCACACCCTCCTCGCTCACGCGGCTCAGCTTGGCCAGGGAGAACACCTGGAAGCCACCGCTGTCCGTGAGGATGGGGCGCTCCCAGTGCATGAAGCGGTGCAGCCCACCCAGTCGTCGCACCACCTCCTCCCCCGGCCGCAGGTGCAGGTGGTAGGTGTTCGCCAGCACGATCTGCGCGCCCACCGCCTCCAGTTCCTCGGGTGTCATGGCCTTCACGGTGCCCAGCGTGCCCACCGGCATGAAGATCGGCGTCTCCACCACCCCGCGTGGCGTCTCCAGCCGCCCGGCGCGCGCTGGTCCGTCCGTGGCCTCCACGGCAAAGCGAATCATGGGCGGAACAGCTCTCGTTGAGGTGCGGGGGAGCAGCGCTCTCCCGCACCCCCGTTGCACGGAATGGGTCGGTCAGTCTTGCCGGTTCGGACGATCACAACGGTCCGGTCAGCTCCTGTTTTTTCCGCGGTTTGCGGCGTAACGGGGCGCCGTCCTGCTCGGGCCGCCAGCCGTAGCGGGCCAGGTCCACGCGGCCGCCACGGAACTCCACGCCCTCGGCCTTGAGCAGGCGCTCCTGTAGCCGCTCCACCGGCTCGTCGCCGCGGGGCCGGCTTTCGCCCGCCCGCGCCGAGACGCGGCCCTGGGCGTTGATGACGCGGTGCCAGGGCAGCTCCGGGTGCGCGCCGTGGCGGAGCGCATTGCCCACGTGCCGCGCCCGGCGGGGATGACCCGCGAGGATGGAAATTTGCCCATAGGTCGCCACGCGCCCGGACGGAATCAGCGCTACCAGCCGGTACACCCGCGCCCGGAAGCGCTCCATCTCGGCGGCGGGATCGGCGGTGCGACGGGGCATGGCGAAGGCCGGAAGGGCAAGCCCGCACCGGGGCCGACGCCGCGCCGGCCCCGCACCGGGCAGCGCGGGCTAGACCTGCTTCGCACGGCGGCGGGGCCGATGGCAAGCCGGCGTCGTTTCCGTATAGAGGGGTGCGGGGAACCCTGTCCCCCGCCTGTAGTTCGCTGTTCCGCGGCCCGCCTACGTCCACATGTCGAAGGCGCCCTTGATGGAAGGGCTCAGCTCGGTCTCCACCATGATCGCGGCGGCACGCAGGAAGGGCACGACGGAGGTCTTGAGGGCATTGTAGTACAGCCGCGGGTTGCGGTTGTAGAACTCCATGGTCAGCTCGGCGTACTGGTCGTCGTTGTTCTTCACGAACACCTTGAGGTGCGGATAGAGCGCCAAGCGGCCGTCCTGGGTGGTGGTGGCCTGCTCGAAGGCCTCGTCCGAGAAGCCGACGAGGTAGCAGAAGCCGCCATCCTTGCTGCGGAACACCAGGTAGCGGTCTTCCAGGTTGAAGCAGAAGCGCGTGATAAGCCTGTTGAGCAGCGCGATGAACTCGTCCCGCGGCTCCGCCCCGCCCCAGAAGCTCTCGTCGCGTCCGTTGACGAGCGGGTTCATGGTGCGGTTGTAAACGCGGAAGGGGGCGCGGTCGGAGTCCACCATCAGGTGGGTCATCTCTTCCAGGCGCGTGGTGCGGAGTTGCTCCACCTGGTGCAGGGCGGCCTGGAACTCCTCCTCGGTCATCTCCTCGATGGGCTTGCCGAGCTGGCCCTGGAAGGGCTTGAGCCATTCCACCAGGAAGGCCTTCTTCTTCTCGTTGTACTGCCAGAGCTGGTGGCTCTTGGCCAGGGCGGCCATGTGCCCGCGCAGGGCCCTGTAGTCCTCAAGGTCCAGCCCCTTCAGGTCGTCGATGAGCTTGGTCAGCACCGGATTTTCCGGGTGGTGCAGCAGCAGCAGCGCCGCGTTGCTAAGCGTGTTGCGCACCATCTTGCGCACCGCGGCCAGGTATTCCTCTTCGGAGCGTACCTTGGCCTGGGTGTTGGACTTGCGGAAGGCCTCCAGACGCAGGTGCTGCTCGCCCAAGGGCACGCGCATCAGCTCGTCCAGTTGCGCGCGCGCCTGGGTCTCGTCCAGCTTGGAGACGCGCAGCTCCACCAGCTTGTCCTCGATGCCGCGCAGGCCCTCGACGATGGCCGCATGCTGCTTGTAGTCGCCGCGGATCTGTCGCACGATCTCCAGAGCGGCGGCGATCTCCCCATCCAGCGAGCCTCGCTCAAAGGCCAGCGTGCCGGCCTCGCTGGAGGCGAACAGGGCGGGGTATTCGGTCTTTTTCTCGGACTTCTCGGTCATGTCTCCCTGGGGGGAAGTGCAGGGCCGTTGGGGGTACCAGGCGCCAAGGGAGCAAGCTCGGCGCCTGCGCTTTGCAGCCGGCTGCACGGGCCGCTACACAGCAACGGTACACCTATCTTAAACTGCTGTCGGGCCGAAAAGGTTACATGCCCAGCACCTGTTGCCGGCAGTCTGCCCACCTGCGCGCAGGTAGATGCCCATGATCGCGGAGGTGGCGCTCAACGTGCCCCTGCGGCGCACGTTCGACTACCGCCTGCCGCCGGCGGAGGCCGAGCGCGTGCTGCCGGGCAGCCGCGTCATCGTGCCCTTCGGCAGCCGCGTGCGCGCCGGGGTGGTGGTGGGGCTCAAGGCGCATTCGGAACTGCCGGAGGCTCGCCTGAAGGACGTCCAGCGGGGCACGGGCGCCGCTGCGCTGTTCTCGCCGGAGCTGCTGGAGTTCACTCGCTGGGTGGCGGACTACTACTTCTGCGGCTGGGGCGAGGTGCTGGAGGCCGCGCTGCCGTCGGGCATGAACGTGCGCTTCCGCACGCACTTCCGCTGGCGCGAGGGCCCACCCCCGCCCGAGGTGCTGGCCGGGCTCTCCGCGCAGGCGGGGGCGGCGCTGCTGGAGCTGGAGGCGTGGGATGCCGGGCAGTGGGCGCGCCTGGCCCAGGGCCCGGCGGACGAGCGCTGGCTGTGGCGGCAGGTGCGGCCCGGCGGCCTGCTGGAGCTGAGCTACGAGTATGCCGGCACCAAGGCCAAGCCGCGCACCGAGCGCTGGGTACGCCTGAGCGGCGAGCCGGTGCCGGAGCCCCTCGGCCGCCGCAACGTGAAGCGCGAGACGCGCCGCGAGCGCATCCTGCGGCTGTTGCGCGAGGAGGGCCCGCAGCCCATGGCCCACCTGCGCGCGCTGATGAGCGAGCCGGGGGCGGTGGTGCGCCAACTGGCCGAGGCGGGACTGGTGGCTGTGGAGGATCGCACGCTGCGACGCCGGCCCGGCGCGGCGACGCCCCCGGCGGAGCCCTTCCTGGCGCTCAACGGGGAGCAGGCGGCGGCCTTCGCGGCCCTGCGTGAGGCGCTCCACGACGCAGCCGGGGGCGGCGGCTACCAGGGCTTCCTGCTGGAGGGCGTGACCGGCAGCGGCAAGACCGAGGTCTATTTGCACGCCGTGCGCGAGGCCCGGGCGCTGGGCAAGAGCTGCCTGCTGCTGGTGCCGGAGATCGCGCTCACCGCCACCATGGTGAACCGCTTCCGCTCGCGCTTCGGGGACGACGTGGCCGTGCTGCACAGCGGCATGGGCGAGGGCGAGCGCTTCGACGAGTGGAGCCGCGTGCGCGAGGGCCGCGCGCGCATCGTGATCGGGGCCCGCAGCGCCGTGTTCGCGCCCCTGGAAGACCTGGGGCTGGTGGTGGTGGACGAGGAGCACGACGGCTCGTACAAACAGGACGAGAGCCCCCGCTACCATGGCCGCGACGCCGCCATGCTGCGCGCCTCGCGCAGCGGGGCCGTGGTGGTGCTGGGCAGCGCCACGCCTTCCATGGAGTCCCTGCGCAACGTGGCGCTGGGCAAGCTCACGCGCCTGCACCTGGCCAGCCGCGTGGAGGCGCGTCCGCTGCCGCCGGTGCAGATGCTGGACTTGCGCACCATGCCGCGGCAGGCCGGCTGCGCCTTCTTCACCGTGCCGCTGGTGGAGGCGCTGCGCGAGACCCTGGCGCGCGGGGAGCAGGCGATCCTCTTCCTCAACCGGCGAGGCTTTGCCAGTCTGGCGCGCTGCGGTGCCTGCGGCGAGGTGGTGCTGTGCGAGCAGTGCAGTATCTCGCTGACCTACCACCGATCCGACAACCGGCTGCTGTGCCACCGCTGCGACTACAGCCGGCCCATGCCGGAGCGCTGCCCGGCCTGCGATGCCGAGGCGCTCGCGGTGGTGGGCATGGGCACGGAGCGCATCGAGCAGGACGTGGGCGTGATGTTCCCCAGCGCCCGCGTGCTGCGCATGGACAGCGACACGCTACGCCGGCGCGGCGAACTGGAGCGGATGATGGACGCCATCCGCGAACGCCGTTACGACATCATCATCGGCACCCAGGTGCTCAGCAAGGGGCACGACTTCCCCTTCATCACGCTGGTGGGGGCCGTGCTGGCGGACGTCTCGCTCAACATCGCGGACTTCCGGGCGCCGGAGCGCACGTTCCAGATCCTCACCCAGATGGCCGGGCGCGCCGGGCGCGGGGAGCGGCCGGGTCGCGTGCTGATCCAGACCTACAGTCCGGAGCACTACAGTCTGGTGCACGTGCAGTCGCACGATACGCGCGCCTTTGCCGCGGAGGAGGCCACTATCCGCGAGGCCAGCGGCAGCCCGCCCTATTCCAGCCAGGCGCTGGTGTGGGCCAGCTCGCCGCAGCAGGGTGCGGCCGAGCGTTTGGCTGGGCAGCTTGCGCGCGGGTTGCGTCACGCTGCGCAGGGTCGGGGGGATGTGCGGGTGCTGGGCGCGGCCGAAGCACCGATCCAGCGCCTGGCCGGGCGCTGGCGCTGGATGATCCTGCTGCGCGCGGCGTCCGTGGCGCCCATCCACCGCGTGCTGCGGGCGGTGCTGGACGACCCCGCCTTCAAGGTGGGCGCCAAGGAGCGCGTGGCGGTGGACGTGGACCCCTACAGCCTGCTGTGAGGGGCCGCTAGCTCCACAGGAAGCGGCGCATGCGGATGTTGAGCAGGATGGAGATGCCGACCATCATCGTGATCATGGAGGAGCCGCCGTAGCTGAAGAACGGCAGCGGCACGCCCACCACGGGCAGCAGCCCGGCGGCCATGCCGATGTTGATCAGCACCTGCATGCCGATCATGGTGGTCACGCCCATGGTCACGAAGGCGCTGAAGCGGTCGTGGGTCTGGAACACCACGGAGATCGCGCGCAGGATCAGCATCGTGTAGAGCGCCAGCAGCGCCACCGCGCCCAGGAAGCCCCACTCCTCCGCAAAGATGGAGAAGATGAAGTCCGTGTGCCGGGCAGGCAGGAAGTTCAGGGAGCCCTGCGTGCTGTGGCCGAAGCCCTTGCCGAGGAAGCCCCCGCTGCCGATGGCGACGCGCGATTGAATGACGTGGTAGCCCGCTCCCAGCGGGTCCTTCTCCGGGTTGATGAACGTGAGCAGGCGCTTCTGCTGGTAGGAGCGCAGCACGTAGGAGATGAACGGGCGGAAGCCCCGCTCCACCACGGCGTCCTGCAGTTCCGTTTCGCCGAACAGGAACGGGTTGGAATTGAGCCGCGCACGCAGGGTGCTGGGCAGGTAGAACTGCTGGCCCTTGAACTGCGCCAGCGCCTCCATCTGCGGCGCTGCGTAGCCCTGGCGCTTCAGACTGTGCACCAGGGCGTCGTCCACGCGGTAGTAGCCCAGCTTGAACGAGGCCACCAGCCCGAAGATTGCCAGCAGGGCCACGATGCCCAGGTACATCAACAGCCGCAGGCGCAGGCCGGCCAGCACGATGATCGGCAGGAAGATCGCCGGCAGCATCAGCGCCGTGCCCAGGTCGGGCTGATTGACGATCAGCAGGAAGGGCACCGCGACCAGCCCCAACGGCACCACCAGCCCGCGCCAGCCCACGTTGCCCACGTGCCGGCCATCCCGCAGGTAGTACGCGATAGCGAGAATCGTGGTGAACTTGGCGAACTCGGAGGGCTGGATGGTAATGGGACCGATGTTGAACCAGCGGTCCACCTGGCCATCGCCCGCCCCCACCACCAGCAGCACGATCAGCGTCAGGCACACCCCGCCGTGGAAGAGATACGACCACTGGCCGATCGTGCGGAAGTCCACCAGCAGCACCAGGAATCCCAGCACCAGACCCAGCCCGATCCAGTAGAGCTGGCGCAGCCAGAAGTGGGGATGCCCCGGGTAGCCCTTGGACGCCGAGTAGATGCCGGCCACGCCGATCAGCGAGATCGTCAGCGCCAGCAGCAGCAGCGTCCAGTCGAAGTTGGCGAGCAGGCGTCGGTCGAACATGGCGTGCGGCGGGCCCGGAAGGCTGGTCAAGGGCGCCGGTCGGCGCGGTGCGCAGCGGGTGGGGACGCGACGGTGCGCCCTCCCCGCACGAGGATACGCCGGGCGCTCCCGCCATGCAAAGGGGCGCGCACCGCACCCCGCGTCACCCCGCCAATGCCCGGTGGGCGGGCCTCTGGCCCGCCCGCCGAAGCCCAGGCACGAGGGCGAGGACGCCCGTGCCATTGCTCATTCGCTCAGCCATCGCGATGCCTCGGCGCGGTGCATATAGGCGCGCACTGTGGGGTGAGCTAGAATGAGCGTGGACCTATGCTGTGCGTCGGTTCCTGGCGTGCATCCATCCCCGAGACATTCCATGCGCATCCGCAGCGCAGAGCCGGGCGACCTATCCGCGCTCACAGCCATCTACAACCACTACGTGCTGCACACCGCGGCGGTCTTCGCCGAGCAGTCACTCACCGAGGAGGCGCGCCGCCCCTGGTTCGCGCAGTTCGCCGAGCGCGGGCCGTACCGGTTGTTCGTGGCGGAGGAGGATGGGCGCCTGTTCGGCTACGCCAGCAGCGTCCCGTTTCTCCCCTTATCGGCCTATCGCGAGACGGTGGAGACGACGATCTTTCTGGCGCCCGGGCACACGCGGCGCGGTCTGGGCACCCGGCTGTACCGGGCGCTCTTCGAGGCCCTGGCCGGTGAGCGGCTGCACCGGGCCTACGCTGCCATCGTGCCGCCCAACCGGGCGTCGGTGGCGCTGCACCTGCGCTTCGGCTTCGTGCGGGCGGGCTTCTTCAGCGAGTATGCGTTGAAATGGGGCCACTACCACAGCTCGTTGCTGATGGAGAAGCGCATTGGACGCCGGCACCTGGCGCGCACCGGCGCGGGCCCGGGCGTGCCGGCGGACGCGCGACACAGCCCGGAGAGCCACCGCGACCGCCGTCAGGCCCGGGAGGCGGTGACAACGCCGGCGCCTTATGGAAGGATGGGCGCAGGGCCGCAGCGCACCAACCCGCGGCCCGTGTCCGAGAGCGATCGAAAACGATGAGCGCGACGCAACCGACCATACCCCACCGCAAGCTGCGCGTCCTGCTGGCCAAGCCCGGCCTGGACGGCCACGACCGCGGCATTCACGTGATCGCCTCCGCCCTGCGCGATGCGGGCATGGAGGTGATCTACACCGGCCTGCGTCAGACCCCGGCGGCCATCGTGCAGGCGGCCATCCAGGAGGATGTGGACGCCATCGGGCTCAGCTCCCTCTCTGGCGCGCACATGACGGCGTTCACCCAAGTGCTGGCCCAGATGCGCGAGCACGGGCTGGACGACGTGTTGCTCTTCGGCGGCGGGATCATTCCCAAGGAGGACGCCCGCACGCTGAAGGAGCAGGGCGTGAGCGAGCTGTTCGGTCCCGGTACGCCCATGCAGCAGATCATCGACTTCCTCCAGGGCTCCATTCCCGCAGAGCGCGACTAGCGGCGGCGGCACACCGCCCGATCCGCCATGACACCGCCCCCGGCCGACGCCGCCGAGGCGGCCCGCGCCGGGCTGCTCGCCGCCGGCCCCGTGCTGTTCTTCGATGACCACTGAGGTTTGTGTCGCCGGGTCGTGCACCGGGTGGCACTGCTGGATGCTCCGCGCGGCGTGGGCGCGCTGCGCTTCGCGCCGCTGCAGGGGGAGACGGCGCGCCGCGTGCTGCCGCCGGCCCTGACGGCGCAGCCGGTGACGGCGGTGCTGCTGGACGCATGTGGGCTGGCCCTGCGCTCGGAGGCGATCCTGCGCGTGTGGGCGAGGCTGCCCTGGCCCTGGCGTGCGCTGGTCGCCCTGCGGGCGGTACCCCGGCCCCTGCGCGACGCAGTGTACAACTGGGTCGCCACGCACCGCGAGCACCTCGGCCTGGGCCCGCTGGAATGGCGCGGCACTCTGCCTCCGGAGCACGCGCGGCGCTTCCTGCCCTAGTGGTGCGCCAAGGCTTAATATTGGGGTTTGCGGAGGAGGAAGGCGCTGCCTCCGGTGCTGCCGGCGGTTTCGCGCGAGCGCTCGGCCGCGTCCGCCCCTCCACGTTCCGGCAGGGGCCGAAGGCCCCTGCACCCCCCCAAATGAGGTCAAGGGGGCTTGCTCCCTTGCGGGGGTTCCAAGGGGGTGGAGCCCCCTTGGAGGTGTCCATCCTGAAGTTTAGGGCTGACGCTCTACCAGGGCCTGTGCGAATAGGCTGCGGGTGTGCAGGGCTGCGCCCCACGCTCCACCAGGGAGTGAGGTTCCGTGGACTCTGTTTGCGCGTGGCACCGCGTCGGCTCTGGTCAGGGCCGGATTGGGAGAGCGAAGGCCCTCGGCCCCCGCACTGGATTTCTTGTGGGCTGCAGGCAGCCCGGCCACTTGCAGACCTATTTCCCAGACAGCATCTACGCCGGGACGGAGAGCTGCTTGATGAGCTTGAAGAGGTAGGACTTGCTGATGCCCAGCAGCTGGGCGGTCTGCACCTTGTTGTTGCCAGTGCTCTGCAGGGCTTCCATGACGAGCTGGCGCTTGTACTTCTTGACCAGCTTGTCGTAGTGCCCCTTGTCCGAGGCCAGAGGTTCGCCGGTGACCGTGGGCGTGAAGCTCTCCGGCAGGGCCTCCGTGCCGATCGTGCGGCCGTCCGCCAGTGCCACCGCCCGCTCCACGAAGTGGCGCAGCTCGCGCACGTTGCCTGGCCACGGATAGTCGTACATGAAGTGGATCACCTCGCGCGAGAAGCGCATGGGCTCCGTGCGGCCGAAGACCTTGGCGAATTCGGTCAGGAAGTGCTCGCCTAGCAGCTTCACGTCCCCGCGCCGGTCCCGCAGGGGTGGGATGTGGAACGAGACGACGTTCACGCGGAACATGAGGTCCTCGCGGAACGTGCCTTCCTGCACCATCTCCGGCAGGTCGCGATGGGTGGCGGAGATCAGGCGGAAGTCCGTCTCGATGGGCGTGTTGCCCCCCAGGCGCTCGAAGGTGCGCTCCTGCACCACCCGCAGGAACTTGGCCTGCAGGCGTGGGCTCATCTCCCCGATCTCGTCCAGGAACAGCGAGCCCTTGTTGGCGTATTCGAACTTGCCCTTGCGCCGCTCAACGGCCCCGGTGAAGGCGCCCTTCTCGTGCCCGAACAGCTCGTCTTCCACCAGCGTGTCACTGAGCACAGCGCAGTTGAGGGGCACCATGCGCTGCTGGCGACGGTCGCTCAGGGTGTGCACGGCCTGGGCAAAGATCTCCTTGCCGGTGCCCGTCTCGCCCATGATGAGCACCGAGACCGGCGTGGGCGCGATGCGCCGAATCTGCTCCAGAATCTGCTTGATGCGCCGGTCTACCCCCACGATGCCCAGCTCCACCCGCTGCGCGTGATCCAGCGGCGGGGGCCGCGGGCGGGCGCCGTCGCTGCCGGCTTCGTGCCGGCCCAGCAGCGGCCGCAGCTCGCGCAGGCGCTCCACGCGCTTGAGCACGACCTGCAGCTCCTCGGGATCGAAGGGCTTGGTGAAGACGTCCGCCACGCCCATCTCCAGCAGATGGGCAGCCACCTCTTTGCGATCGGAGCGCGTGATGATAATGATGGAGGGAGGCGCGGGCTCGGCCAGCAAGCGCTCCACCATGGCCACGGCCGCGGATTCGTCCGCGTCGCGCTCCTCGAGCAGTTCCATCAGGATGACGTCCGGGGCCAGCCGCTGGAGGATGTTCTGCGCTTCCTCCCGGCTCACCGCCTCGTGCAGGGCATGCCCCTTGCGCAGCGCCCAGAACAAATGGCGCCGGACGATCTCGTTTTCGTCGATGATGAGGATGTTCATAGACTCACGCGCCCCTTAGCGCGTGCTCCGGCCCCGCAACCCAAGACGGTCATGACCCAAGCCCCGCGCCCCTGGGCGGAAATGCCCCGACCCATTGTGTGCCTGGCGCCCATGGACGGCGTTACGGACAGCGCTTATCGGCGCCTCGTGCGCAGCTTCGCGCCGGACGTGGTGTTGTTCAGCGAGTTTACCAGCGCGGACGGCTTCTTGCGCAGCGAGCGCCTGCGTCAGCGGCTGGCCTTTGTGCCGGAGGAACATCCCTATTTCGTGCAGTTGTTCGGCAACAGCCCCGAAGCCTTTCGAGAGGCGGCCCTGATTCTGGAGCAGCAGGGGGTGGCCGGAGTGGACATCAACATGGGCTGTCCGGCCAGGAAAATCGTTCATTCTCAACATGGTAGCGGCTTGATGCGCGATGTCAATCAAGCCTGCCGCGTGGTGGAGGCCATCGCCAACGCCTGCCGCATCGAGGTCTCGGTGAAGACCCGGCTGGGCTGGAGCAACGCGGAGCAGCTTGTCCCGTTCGCCTCATCGCTGGTGGATGCCGGCGCCTCGCTGATCACCATTCATG
>Ga0102953_1000150_pt1 | contig 47043 bp, 55 predicted proteins | sample SalPon2A_C_D2_MG_FD_78509 | JGI IMG/M metagenome (GOLD analysis project Ga0102953, IMG submission 78509) | Soil microbial communities from South San Francisco under conditions of wetland restoration - Salt Pond MetaG R2A_C_D2_MG | ecosystem: Environmental > Terrestrial > Soil > Wetlands | place...
CCCACTCAAGTCGGCCCCACTCAAGTCGGCCCCATGCAGGTTTGCCCCACGTAGGTCGGCCACACGTAGGTCGGCCCCACTCAAGTCGGCCCCGGTCAGGTCAGCCCCGGTCAGGTCAGCCCTAACCCCATCTGGGTCGCCGATCAGCCATAGAGTGTGATGCTTAAGTATTTGTTTCAACATGATATTCACCTTTCTGATTTTGGCTTCGGCGGTATTGCCTCAGCTCATGTACACACACACACACACACACACACACACACACACACACACACATTAATCGATATCAGTATCCAACGGTTCGTTTAAAGCTATCCCAGCAATCGCTATAACTTTACCTATGTTGTAATACACATCGCAATGAGTGTCATGCTCTAGGGTGTGTTTAATTTTACGCAAAGCATCTAAAGCGTTTTCGAGATCTTGACGCAACTTCTGTTCTTCTAATCTAGTCATGATATTCACCTTTTCAATTTTGGCTTCGGCGGTATTGCCTCAGCTCATGTACGCACAATAATCGATATCAATGTAGCTGTCTATAAATTTATATACTTAACCGACGAACGGTAGTTGTAGTGTGTAGAGTTAGGCTTAAGGAGCTCTTAAGGAGATAGAGTTAGCCTTAAAGAATTCTTAAGGAGCGTAGAGTTAGGCTTAAGGAGCGCTAAAGAATTCTTAAGGAGATAGAGTTAGCCTTAAGGAGATCCTCTACACTCCTTAAGCCTTAAGGAGCAAAATACCCCGCACTTACCCCGCACTTACCCCGCACTTTTTTGCAAGTGCGGGGTATACTTAAGCTATTGATTTATAAGGAAAAGTACCCCAAAATACCCCGATACCCCGCACTTTTACCAAAGTCGACCCTACCCGGCTCTTTCAGACTCCTGTATCTCTGTATCTCTGTATCTCTGTATCTCCTTAAGCCTTTAAGCCTATCTCTCTCTCTCTATTCTTCTGAACTACTTAAAGTATGGGGTATGGGGTATTTAAGGTACAAAAGAGATAGAAATCAAGGACTTAGGGTCACCCCACACTGAAAAAAAGTGCGGGGTATGGATACTGTGATTTTAGGGCAAAATGGGGTAGTTTTCCTATAGATATCAGTTACTTGCGCAATACCCCGCACTTTTGCAAATCTCGGAAAAATAATCGAAGTGCGGGGTATTTGGGGGTATTATTGACAAAGTTGAGGGACTCGAGTACCTTCCAGGCCATGTCAAAGCTAAAAGAACAACAGATCGAGCGATTTTGCCAGGAGTACGTGACCAATGGTTACAAAGGTACTAAGGCGGCGCGTGCTGTGGGCAAGTCTCAAGCCAGTGCTGCTACGATGGCCTCAGAGTGGTTGAGCAACCCGAAGATTCTAGGCCGTGTGATGGAGTTGCAGGAGGATTTGCTCAACGATATCATCATGACGAAGCAGGAAGCGATAGCCGAAATGAACAAGCTGGCCATCTTCGATCCGCGTAAAGCGTTCGACGAAGAGGGTCGGCTGTTATCTGTACATGAGATGGATGCTGTGACTGCAGCCGCCGTGAAAGAGATCGAGGTCAATCCTCTGAGCGGAGAGCCTACCATCGTCAAGTTCCTGGACAATAAGCGCACAGCGATAGATTCGATGCTCAAACACTACAACGCCTACGAAGATCACCAGAAGTCGGGCGCTGGCGAGATGAACGTGTACCTCGACGACAAAGATGCTAAGGCGTAAGCGCAACCCCAAGGAGTCAAGCTTCAAGTTCACGCCCAAGCAGGACAAGGCGCGTGACGTGCTCATCTCCGATGCTGTGCACATCGCCCTGGGTGGTGGTGGTCGATCAGGGAAGACCTTCCTGCTAATCAGGCAGATCATGATCCGGGCGATCAAAGCCCCCAACTCACGCCATGTTGTATTCCGATTTAGATTTAACGCGCTGAAGGCCTCAGTGATCGCGGACACGCTGCCCAAAGTGCTTAGGCTATGCTTCCCCTCGCTCCCACCTTTGAGCGAGATGATGAACAAGACAGACTGGTTCATGACGTTGCCCAATGGCAGCGAGATCTGGTTTGGTGGCCTCGACGACAAGGACCGCACCGAGAAGATCCTTGGCATGGAGTTCGTGACTGAGTACTTCAACGAGTGCTCGCAGATACCCTGGGTGTCCATCGTGCTCGCGCACTCACGTCTCGCCCAGAAGGTCGAGGGCATGAGACCCAAAGCATTCTACGACTTCAACCCACCCTCCAAGATGCACTGGACGTACCTCATGTTCGTCAAGAAGCAGAACCCGGAGGACAAGGTGCCATGGCCTGAGCCTGAGCGCTATGGGTTCTACATCATCAACCCAAAGGACAACTTGGATAACATCTCCGAGGAGTACATCAAGATCCTCGAAGCGATGCCTGAAGCCTCGCGTAACAGGTTCCTGCACGGACGCTTCGCAGATGACTCAGACGGTGCGCTCTGGACTGTGGAAATGCTCGCGGCTAATCGTGTGCTTGGCCAAGCTGACAAACCCTTACCAGAGTTTATCCGCATCATCGTAGCGGTGGATCCGTCAGGGTGCTCAGGTCCCGAGGACTATCGGTCAGACGAGATCGGTATCATGGTCGGTGCCCTGGGTAAAGATGGCCACGGATACCTACTGGAGGATCTATCAGGGCGCTACAAGCCTGAAGAGTGGGGCAAGGTAGTCGCAGACACATACACGCGCTGGAAGGCTGACAAGGTCGTGGGTGAGAAGAACTACGGAGGTGACATGGTGCGCTCCACAATCCACGTACACAACCCTCTGATTCCATACGGAGAGGTCAATGCCACACGAGGCAAGGTAGTACGAGCGGGACCCGTGGCTAACCTGGACGCGGTGGGTAAGATCCATCATGTAGGCATATTCCAGGACCTCGAGGATCAGATGTGTGCCACGTTAGCCAGCGGCTACATCGGCATCAAATCACCAGACAGGATGGACGCCCGAGTGTGGCTGTTCACAGAGCTATTCCCCGGTCTAACGCAGCCAGACGCTATGCGAGACTGGAGACCACCCGCAACCGAAATACCCAAGCGATCTGCCAGCAGATATGGGAGAAGCAGATGATCACATACCAAATCGAAACACTCAAGGATATATGGGGGGAGCTGGACCCTTTGTTCAGGGACCATTACGCCGAGTGTGATGGGGGAGGTGAGTTCAACATCAACGTGGGGTTGTACATGTCCCTCGCCGGGACAGGCAGTCTGACCATCCACACAGTACGGGACTCAGGAGTCGTGGTGGGATACTTCGTTGTGATGACAGGACCTAACCCACTTGAGTACCCAGATATACTGGTCAGCTCAGGCCCCATCTACATCAAGCCCGAGTACCGGTCATCCTCGGTAGCTTACAGGCTATTCACGGAGGCTTTGGGCCGCGCAGAAAATACTAGCGGCCTTTCAAAGATTAGTGTACATATACCCATCGATAGCCCAGCTGGGGGGATTCTCTCTCGTTGGGGATACAAGAAAACCGAAGAAGTTTGGGAAAAGAGAGGCACCGACAATGTGTGATCCAGCGACCGGCGTAATGATAGGCTCTACATTGTTAGCCGCCAATGAAACCCGCAAAGCTAACAAGGAGAACCGGAAGCTCTCCAAAGAACAGAAGGCAGCGGATCTCGAAGCCAGGCGCAAGCAAGGCCAGGATCTGTACGCCACTAAGGCCAACGAGTACGCGGACACGCGCTCGAAAGCAGCACGCTCAAAGCAGCGCGGACGCATGTCCACCATCCTCGGCTCAGGCAAGGGTACTCTCTGATGACAAAGATGGACGTCAAAGATCTGCTGCAGTTTGCAAAGAAGCAATTCGAGCAACAGAGCGTCATGCTGCCACTGTGGCAGACACTCGCAGATAACTTCTACCCTGAGCGAGCAGACTTCACCACGACACGTAATGTGGGATCTGAGTTCGGGGACAACCTGATTAACTCCTATCCAATCATGATGCGTCGTGACCTTGGCAACTCCCTGTCGGCTATGCTCAGAGATGGGCCAAACTGGTTTAAGATCGGGATCAACGGGGAACCAGACCACGCAGGCCAAGCCTGGTTAGACTGGGGATCCAAGCGTTTATACAAGATACTCTACGACCGCTCATCAGGCTTTGTTAAAGCCACGAAGGAGGGCGATCACGACTACGCAACCTTTGGACAACCTGTTATGTCCGTGGAGCCTAATCGTCGGTACAACGGCCTCTTGATACGTACCTGGCACCTACGGGACTGTGCGTGGTGGGAGGACGAGACCGGTCAGGTGTGCGGCGTTCTACGCAAGTGGAACCCCAAACTATACGAGCTGGACAACTACTTCCGCGAGGACGCTCTGCACCTCAAGATGCGCAAGAGCGAGCAGAAAGACCGCACCAAGGAAGTCAAGTTGTATCACATGCAGATGCCGATGGGCCTCTACGGTGACGACTCAGACAAATCCTACGTGTCTATATTCCTGGACATCGAGAACGAACACATCATCGAGGAGGTAGCTACTGACCATAAGCACTACCTCGTGCCACGATTCCAGACCATCGCTGGATCACCCTACGCTTACAGCCCGGCGGCTATCACAGCTCTGCCCGACGCACGTATGCTGCAAGCTATGACCCACACGCTGATGGAAGCTGGAGAACGCTACGCAAGACCTCCTCTGATCGCTACATCCAAAGTCATCCAGGGATCCATCAATCTTAACTCTGATGGCATCACTTGGGCTGACAGTGAGTACGATGAGAGGATGGGTGCAGCCCTCCGCCCCTTGTACCAGGATCGTGGTGGATTTCCTATTGGCCTGGAGTTACGCGACAGCGTTGTAGAGGTCTTATCTAGCGCGTTTTACATCAATAAGCTGGCGCTACCTGAGGTCGGACACGATATGACCGCATACGAAGTACAAGAGCGCATGAAGCAGTATCGCAGAGAGAACCTGCCACTGTTCGCGCCCGTGGAATCCGAATACAACGGTCAGCTCTGTGAGATGGCCTTCGATATCGCCATGGGAATGGGCCTGCTAGGATCACCATATGATATCCCTGAGTCAGTACGTGGCAAAGATACCCAGTTTAAGTTCGAGTCTCCATTGTCGCAGTCCGACGAAGAAGAGAAGCTAAACCGGTTCAACCAGGTTAGCCAGGCTCTGGCGCAGGCTACTCAGATCGATCCAAGCGTACGCCACAACCTCAACTTTGATGAGGCATTCCGAGACGCAGTGACCGGTGTGGGCGCACCTCAGAGCTGGCTATACCCGGTAGAGATGGTACAGCAGGCTAAGCAGAACGAAGCACAGATGCAGATGGCAGCGCAGCAGAACAATGCGGCAGCCTGATCCCATCGAATGCGAGGAGTTAACAGACCTCGAAAAAGCAGCATTACGACACGTTCACACAGGGGACGCAACAAGCGAACAGCAGCGACTCGTGCTGAGCGTGATCGTAAACAAATTTGCACGGGCACATGATCTACACATCGCATTTGGTCAGCCAGATGCAACAGGGTTCATGAACGGTCGGGCATTTGTAGGAAAAAAGATCCTTAAATATTTAAACCTTCCAGTGGGACAAATAGAATGAACATTTTCAAGTACTTACGTTATTTACTAATCGATCAATACATATTCGGCGTGGCCGAAGGAGGCGACGGTGGAGGCCCTGATCCTAGTGTTACAGATGGTGGTGGCGGTGTTAGTGGTGGCGACGGCGGTGCTGGTAGTAACCCGTTTGCTAAGCTGCCAGAGACGTGGCGAGGAGACCTAGTTACAGCTGCTGGCTTTGAGGGCGACGATGCAGCCCCTCTATCCAACATGCTAGAGCGTGTGGGCGACCTGAAGGGATTGCTGGGTAACTACAAGTCCATGACCGACAAGATCCGCTCCGGTGAGATCAGCTCTGGACTCCCAGAGAACCCAACTGATGAGCAGTTGAGTGCGTATCGTGAGGCCAATGGTGTACCTACCGAGCCTAAGGGGTACACAGTGCCTGAGGGCGTGGAGCTGACTGAGTACGAGACCGAGATCTTCAACGAGGTATTCGGAGCATCACATAACCACAACCTATCTGATGCAGCGGTGCAGGATCAGATCAGGTCCTACAAAGCAGCTCAGGAGCGCGTGCAAGAGCGCCAACTGCAGCAGGATGGTGTGGACGCCCAGCAGGGTGTGCAGGTCCTGAAAGAAGCCTGGGGACCTGAGTACCAGACAAACATCAACATGGTCGAGGGGTTTCTGACCCAGCTGCCAGAATCGGTACGTGATAGCTTCAAAGGCGCACGTATGGCAGATGGTCGTGGTGTGCTCAATAGCCCCGAGGTCATGCAGTTCCTATCGGATACCGCGCGTAAGATCAATCCAGCAGGCGCAGTGGTACCAAACTCCAACAACCCGGTACAGTCGGTGAACGACGAGATCAAGAAGATCGAGAACATGATGCGGGAGAAACCGCAGGAGTACTGGGCTGATAAGGACATGCAAAACCGGCTACAACAACTCTACACTGCCCAGGAGGGCCTGAGACAATGAAAACCTACAGCAAGACAGTAACCATAGAAGCGGTAGAAATACTGGGCTTCGGCAAGAAAGGCAACGCTATCCTGAGCAAGGGCAAGACCCCTCTGGTAGCTGAGCTATCCAATACCTTTGTATCCACACACAACCCTCGTGTAGGCGACTTCCTGGTGCGCGACAAGGGTGCTCGTGCGTGGTCTGGCGTGAAGACTAAATCCCAGATCAACGAGTTCAAGGAAGTGAAGGCTAAGGAAGATACAAAATAATTGTTGCAAATTGTGGCGGCCTCAGGTAGAGGTCGCTACTATCATCCTAACACCGACGGAGTAGACCCCGGATTGTTAGCGATGTGACCCCGCATACCACGGCTTCTCACAAGACCTATCAGCTGGCTTCTCGAAACAGACGTAGCAAGTTTAATCAACCCTCTATGGAGACATTACGATGAGCGACGCAGCTTTTCAAAAAATGTATCGCCAAGAGTACATTGCTGGTTTTGAGAAACGTCAGGCACTGTCACGTCATACTGTGACAACTGAAGTTGATATCAAAGGCAATGAAGCTATCTTTCTGGTGGCGGACTCTGGTGATGCTGATGCAGTAACCCGTGGACTGAATGGTCGTATTCCTGGCCGTCCAGATAACCTGAACCAATTTACCTGTACCCTTACTGAGTGGCACGATAAGCCTGAGCGCACAGATTTTAATATCTACGCATCTCAAGGCGATGGTCGCCGCATCATGCAAGAAGGCTCTCAGGGTGTCATGAACCGCAAGTTCGACAAAGACATCCACAGTGCCCTGGATGCAGCTACCCAAACTAAGACCATGACCCAGACCAACCAAGGAACATTCCTTGCAGACGTCCTGGACATCGTGGTTACGTTGTCAGAGAACAACGCGAATGAAGATTTTGATAATATCTTCGCGCTGATCACTCCGGCATTCCGTGCGAATTTGCAGACTCTGAAGCAGTTCTCAAGCGTCGACTGGGTACGTACCCACGCTGCGTTCGAAAACGTATCAAAGTCACGTGCTTTTAACTGGAACGGCATCAACTGGATAGTTGATAGTGCTCTGACCGGCGTAGGTACTGCAACTTCAACTTGTTACGTGTACAACAAGAAGGCCATTGGCCACGCTTGTGACATGGATCGCATCACCACTCGCGTCGGTTACGACGAAGAAGATGCGTACTCATGGGCTCGTACATCAGCGTACCTGGGCAGCAAGCTGCTTCAGAACTCTGGCGTAATCAAGGTCACCCACAATGATACATCTATCATCAACACTGTAGGCTAAGGAGGACACCATGGCTTATTCAACAAGTAATCCTCCTGCAATGCTGCAGGATCGTGTAGGCGGAGGCCCTACCGTGTGGATGTACGACGACGCTGATGCTGCTACTGTAGTGCGCGTTGATGGCTACATCACTAACGCGGCTGACCTCGGCATGAAGGTGGGTGACCTCGTCATCCAGATGGACAGCGTAGCAGGCGCAGTTGCGCATCAGTACGTCGTTATGACCATCAATTCCAATGGTTCTGCCGACTTGTCTGATGGCACAGCTATCTCAGTCACTAACACTGACTAAATAGCACTGGGTACTCAGCTCCTCCGGGGGCTGAGTATATTTTTGGGCAGAATGATCGCTGCCCCTTTTTCGTGAGAAAACCAATGACCAGTAAAACAAAAGAAGTAAAACAAGTAAGGCCCTTAAGAGGCTCAGATGTTCAATTCGGTATCGCTGAAAGCAAGTACCGACAGTTATCAGCGTACGTACCTGGCGACACAACTAAAGAGGAACTAGAGTCCTCCGAGTTCTGGGTCAATTACGCACGTCAACTACAAGCAGGAGCCGAAGTCCGCTGCCTCGCGCAGGACTCCACTTTTGTGGCTTATATGATCTGTACGTTCGTGCTGGGCACTGATGTACGCATGCGCTGCATCGGGTTCCACAAACTGCAGGAGTCTATCTCCGATGATGAGATGGATAACTACCAGGTGAAAGGTTACAAAGTCAAGAATGGTGGTGCCACAGGGTTCTACATCCAGGTTGAATCTACCGGCGATAGACTGTTCGGCAAGTCATTCCCGACACAGATAGATGCTATGATAGCCTTGCGTGACCACGCGAAGGCACTATCAGCGTAAGCGCATGGCAACTCAGCTCAGCCTATATAACACAGCCCTCATCAATATAGGTGCCTCAGTCCTTGAGGCTCTTACAGATGCCAGGGACGAGCGCTATTCTCTCGATGCTATATGGGACCTGGGCGCGGTTGATCACTGTCTTGAGACGGTGCAGCCGGTATTTGCATCTAAAACATCGGTACTGTCTGGCGTAGCGACCACAGGGGGTCTGACCCTCGCGTTCACCTACACCCTACCTGCTGACTTCCTGACTGTCGTAGGGGTCTACTCTGACCCTGAGTTAGACCAGGAAGTTAACCGGTACATGATCGACGGCACCTCCCTGCTGTGTGACTATGACACTATTTACCTGCGCTACATTAACAACACAGTAACGGAGGCTGACTTTACGTCGACCTTCTCGCTGTATGTGGCGGCGTACCTAGCAAGCAAGATCTGCCTCAAGTTCAACCCTGATGCAGCAGATGGAGTCTACGCAGCGGTTGCCGCTACCAAAGAAGAGGCTATTGCCTCCGATGGCATTAAGGAGCCAGAGCGCAGACCGGCTACCCAGGGAACACCACTCAGCGATGCGTGGCGAGGCATCTATAACGGTGCGCTACAGATACTATCTGTAGCCAAAATACCGACAGGATCCTCCGATCACCCAGCCCGTGTAGCTCTGGATACCGCAGTTGAATCGAAGGCAGTTGAATCTGTGCTCGAAGATACCTCGTGGAGATTCGGATTTACCTCTGTGAAGATAGAGTATGACCCAAGTATAGAGCCAGAGTGGGGATACCGGTATGCGTTCAACAAGCCCGGTGATGTCCACAGGTTGATCGGCGTGTACTACGATGAGAATCTAATCAATAAACTACCGCACTACATTGAAGACGAGGCGAACTTTTACGCCTCTGTGTCTACTCTGTATGTGTCGTACGTAAGCACGGATTGGCTAACGCAGCCAACATCCTGGCCAGCGTACTTTTCACGACTTGTATCCGCTCGTATCGCCAAAGATGCAGCGGGCGTAGTTAACGCACAGCGCCAGCTATATGCTGACGATGAGTACCAGACTAGATTAAAAAGCGCAATGAGTAACGACGCAGTACAGTCGCCACCCCAGGTAATTGCCGAGGGTAGCTGGGTACGGAGTCGAGGCATACCACGCAGCTACCGGAGATAACACCCATGGCCGTCGAAGACGTATTCAACCGGTTCAATAGGGGTGAGGTAGACAGCAAGGCTCTGGCACGTAATGATGTCACTGAGCTTATAGACTCATGTCAGCTAATGGAGAACTTCCTCCCCGAGAGATTGGGGCCAATGTCCTACCGACCCGGCACAGAGTTCATCGGCTACGCAGCAGACCCAACTAATCTCAGCGCTAATCGCGCGCTCATACCACTCACTCGATCAATAGGGGACACAGTGAAGCTGGAGTTCTCTGGCACCACCATGAGACCCCTGATCGATGGACTTCCTGTGGCTATGTCAGCGGATACGGTAGCGATGCCTACTGTAACAGCGTGGACAACCCTTACAGGGTCCCCTACTAATGTGGCGCGCACATCACCGGTACCTCATCAAAGGTTGCAGATGGAGTATGGGGACTCAGGGTACTATGTGATAACAGGGGTTACAGCGAGCACCCTACAAACCCTAATGTGTACATGCTACACGGCTCCCGCACACATTAGGATTGGAGAGGGTAGCAGCTCAAACGCTAACGATCTTGTCGACATGACACTATACCCGGGTCAGCAGGTCCTCTGCTTTACCCCAACAACCACAAGCTACACAATTACGGTGTCGTCTATAGGCAAAGAGTTTGGGAACGGTAAGCCCAGGGCCTCTGTAGGGCTATACGCGCTGACTGCGGGGAACCTAGAGTTCACTGTTCCAGACGCTGATTACCGTAAAATATCCTATGACACCTCAGCTGATGTTATGTTTTTAGCTTTGGGATCCAATAACGCCCCAAGGATCGTACGCCGAGGAGCCAACAACACTTTTACTTTCGAAGACTACTTCTTCATAGATGGCCCATACATGGACATCAACGGTACCGAGGTCGGGTGTGAGTTTACAGGGTATAACAGTATCACCACGCTGACCTCTGATGCTGATCTGTTTCACGGATCAGACTTTGATTGGCTTAACAGTCTCGTCAAAGTAGCACAGCCCGAGAGGGTAGCTACGTTCTCCTTCGGCGCTACAGGAGACAGTGACCAGATATGTGCCATCGGGGGGTTCGGCGATAACAGGGATGTGTTTATCAATATCGTGGGCGGAAGCGGCACAGTCGTGTTGCAGCGTTGGGATGATAAGCTGGGATCGTACGTTGACGTCCGAACTTTTGTATCTACCAGTTTTAACACGTCCGAGATCGTATCCGATAGGAATGATGGGATAGTTACAGACTACCGGTTCTCCTGCACAGCATATACAAGCGGGACCATTAAGACCGAGATTAAGTACGTATACACTGGTATGGCTGGAGTGGGCAAGATAACCGCTCAGAACAATGCCTCTAGTATCTTCGTAAATCTCCTCAGAACTCCATATTACGCAGGTACCGAGGTTACTCCATCAGTGTACTGGTATCTCGGCGCGTGGAGGATGGGCAAGTACCCTCAAGGTGTCACAATCTACGAGGGTCGGGTGGTATGGGCCAGCAAGAATAGGGTCGATATGACCAAGATCGATGATTACTACAGCTTCGACGATGAGGAGGGAGTCGTTACGGACGCTATCTCCAAGACCATAGGGTTTGGCCCTGTGGACGATATCTCATGGGTAGAGAGCACCAATGGGCTGATGCTCGGACTCCCCACCACCGAGGTGCTGATACGCTCTGACAACTACGACAGTCCCCTGACTCCGCTGAATACCAACCTGAAGCCTCACAAAGGTGGTGGGTGCGCTGCAGTCAGGGCACTGCCGGTCGACGACGATATCTACTATGTCACCCGTGACTCCAAGAAGATTAGCCGGATCGTGTACCAGGCCGGGCAAGGCCTTGTAACCTCAGATCAGATGCTGTTCCACCCAAGTATATGCGGTGATGGCATCGATGCTATCGTGTGCCTACGTCACCCCGAGAAACGCCTCATAGCACTGACTACTACTGGTGAACTCCGCGTGCTCCTGAACGAGCCTACAGAGGGCGTGCAAGGGTGGGCTAGAGTCACCATGACTGGTGGTACAGTTAAGGATATGTGCGTCGTACCGCAGTTGGGAGAGGATGAACTGTGGCTATTAGTCGAGCGTGGGGGCAACGTGTTGGTAGAGAAACTATCTACCTTCGAGAATCCCTACCCGTTGGACTCCTGTGTCACCTATGCGTCACCAGCTACTTCTGCCTTCACAGGGTTGGGTCATCTCGAGGGTGAGACCGTGCATGTGTACCTCGATGGCATACGTACTAATACTGCGGGCTACACGGTCGCATCTGGTGCTATCGATATCGGAGCCGACTTTACTGGTACCCCAACACAGGCTATTGTGGGCCTCAAGTACACCGCACAGTACACGTCCAACAAGCTAACTCAGTATCTGTCTAACTCCCGGTACTCGTTTGCTAAGCCTAAGCTGGTATCCAACATAGGACTTGTGTTACAGAATTACATTCCAGGATCTCTTAAGTACGGCAGGGACTTCGATCACTTGCTGGATCTCGCAGGCCCTCTGACAGGTTCGGTTATCTCTGAGCTGCAGACAGATGCCACAGGATTCAATGGGATATCCGCACCTGATCCACGCTTATATTTGCAGGCGGACGGACCAGTGACTGTGCTAGGATTGGAATATCAGATCAACGTACCTAAGAGCACTACCCAAAATGGCTGAGAAAATAGATTTCCTGAGGCTGTCAACATCAATACTGGACTCACTAGGTAACTACTCTACCGCTACCAACGCGAGACAGTCCGGCAATTTCACAGGACAGCAGTACCAACAGAACGCACGAGTCTCTCTGCGTAACGGCGACATCAACTCTGCTAACATCAGGGGCGAAGGGAGAGCACTGGAATCCAACGCTACAGCAGCGATGGTGGCACAGGGCGGTGTGGTCGACAGTGCGATGCTGGCCAAGATTAAGAAGCAGACAACCATAGCCTCGCTGAACTCCCTATACGACGCCAAGGCTGAAGCCAGAAGTTCTGAGTTTGCAGCTAAGGCGGCCAAACTGCAGGGAGACCAGGCTTACCGAGCTGGCATGCTTAAAGTGTTCACCAACATAGCTGGCATGTCATCCTCGTTCCCAAGCTCCGGCGGCGCACCTGAGTCATACTTTGCTAAAGCTAAAAGACCACCATCACCTTATGGGGGTCGATAACCATGGCCACAATACCTGACGTTAATGCGGTAGGCAACGTCGCCCCAGGTGGGCGTCAACAACCCATCATTCGGCTGCCTGGCGCTCATACCCAAGAGGCCCTTGACTACATATCCAAGGATGTAAACCAGCTTGCGCAGATCCGTGACGAGTCTGAGTACTCCAAAGCTAAAGCCAAGTTCCTGATGGTCAAGGCTGAGCAGGACAACGCGTACAATGACCGTGAAGACTTTGACGCTTTTGATCAGGAATACACGCACAACATGTCGGAAGCATCAGCTGTAGGCGCGAGCCTGATCACAGATGCACGCGTGCGTGACCGGTTTGTTAGTGAAGTTGATGTCATGCAGGAGCAAGGTCGCCAGCGCATACTTCAAGTTGCTGGGGAGAAAGAGAAGGACCAGGAGCGTTCTACCATCGAGGACGAGATCGACACCCTCACCAGAACTACCCTGAACAATGACGGCGACGTGGTTGAAGCATACAACACCATCAAGACCAGGCTTGACGCTGCGGCCAAGATGAACGTGGTCACATACGAGTATGCCCAGAATAAAGCTGAGGCCACCCGGTCCAACATGGCCCAGACAAAACTGAGAGGCATGGACCCACAAGACCGCATAGACGCACTCAACGATAAGTCTGGGTTCATTCAATTCATCGACCCCGCTGTAGTCAAGCAACTGCGTGACGAGGCTAAGTCTCAGCTGCGTATTGCTGAGGCCCAGGGTGAGGCGTTCCGGTACATCGATCAAGGTCTGGATCGTAACCAGGCTTTGCGCCAGATCTACAAAGACCATGCCAAGGACCCACTCAAGATGAATGCGGTTAAAGATGCATTCAACGAGGCGTACTCTACTAACCTGGTGACCGAGACTGAAGTACAGAACAACTCATACGATGAGATACACCTGGGGGTTGGCATGGGCGATACCCCAGTCAGCTTCTACAAAGACCCGAAGAACGAACAGGCTTTCTCCCTGTGGTCATCCCTGAGTCCCCCTCAGCGCGATAACCTGGAGCAGATAGCAGCCAATAGGCTGGCCGGTACCGTGCGTAAGGTGTCAGATAAGCAGGCGTGGGAGAAGCTTTACCAGAGTATGATCGACGCCCAGGGTGGCAAGATCAAGAAAGCCGAGTTTGACAGAGATTACATGCTGTACTCAAACGCCCTGAAGCCGTCCGACTACGAGATGTTCTACAAGTTCAAGGCTGGCAACAATGACGAGCTTATCTCAGCTGCCACAGTGCTGAACAACATCCTGCAGAGCGTCACTATAAGTGATGAGAAGAAGCAAAACATCCGATCCGATGTGCTGACGTGGTACTCCCTGCAGAAGGATAAGACCGGCGTTGCACCTTCTGACCGAGAAACTACTGAGTACATCAACGCCGCGATGAGTACAGCTCCCGGCTCCGGCAACATATGGGACGACAAAGCCTACGACGTTAATAACATGGACGACAGAATAGACTCGTACCTAAACCCCAACACTACCGCAGCTCAACGCAAGTACTTGCGCGAATCAGCGTGGAGGGACGGCAACCCGGATAACAAGCAGGCTACCATAGATGAGTTTGAATGGCGGGTTATAGAGCGTGAGACACCGGAGCTGCTAGACGATCTTAAAGCAGAGCTGCAGAAAGCCCGGGGCATAGACATAACTTATATCTCCGACCCTACTAAACGTATGCACTATCTGAAGATGTATAAGGACGCTCTCAATGCCACTCAATGACCAACAGAGGGAGATGTTCGGTGAGTTCGTTGATGAGTACGAGAAGCAGAACAATAATCCCGGAGACTCCCTGGACTACGCCTCACGTCGCAATCCTGACACCGCCGCAGAGGCCCAGCGCATCAGCACCAAGATGCAGGTGCCCCAATCTGTGGCAGAATCCAACCTACCCGAGCTTAAGCGCCAGAGTACCCTGAGAGACCTCAATGTCGCGGAGATGCCACTGCGCAGTCCTAAGACCTCCGAGTGGCTGAAGAATCCCAAGAATGCTGAAGTATCATACGATGATATCGACGTGCTAGAGGGTATCGAGAAGAACATCAGAACCCGCCAGCGCGATGATCGGGCATGGTATGCTAACTTTGACGATACATTTCAGATCGGTCTGGCTAAAGCATTCGAAGACATGAAGATGTCCTACTCTGGCGAGACTAAACGCGTGCTCGACGATTTCTGGGCCAACTCTGCTGGTAACCTGAAACGCCCGGACACCGGTGACCCAGCTGCAGCCGGGTATCCTGAGTTGACTGACGCCGGTATCGCCGAGATCAGGCAGCTGGCTAAAACTAACATTGAGACGGCTCAATCGGAAATATCCCGACTAACCCCACAGAACATGGGCCTCGGGGGTCAGTCTCTCAGAGGTGGTGTGCAGATGCTGGTGGACAACCTCGCGCCCACCGCTGTCCTGCTGGCCACCAAAGGTCGGATAAACCCACTGCTCCCATATCTTGTAAGTAAGGCTACATTTGAGGCTACCGGTGACGCTATGGTGGCCGGTAAGTCCAGAGGAGAAGCCATTCAGTACGGCGTGGGCACAGGCATGATAGAGGGCGTGACAGAGATGTTCAACGTCAAGGCCCTCGGTGCCATCGCCAAAAAGATGGGAACCTCAGGGGTTGCTAAGCGTATAGCCGATTGGTTTGGAAAGGAGGCGATAGGTGAGCAAGCGGCCACAGGTCTTGAGTCCGCATGGGACTACAGCTTTGGGCTGGATGAAGAGATTGCTAACGCTAAGACCTGGCAGGATGTTGTCAAGTTACAATTAGAGCGTCAGATAATCACCCTCGGCTCCACCGTAATCGGAGGCGGGTCTATGTCAGCAGGTTTGGCGGGGATCAACCACTTGGCTACCCGAGGCCAAAGAGCGAACGACGCGGCACTCAAGGTTGCTGCTACACGACTGACCTCTGCTGAGTCCCAGGATTGGTTAGATAGCCACATCGCCCTCGCTCAGTCTAGCCTTACCGGACAGAGATCCCCTGAGGCATTCGAAGACTACATCAAGACTGTATCTGAGGACGCCACCGTGTACATGCCCGCTAACATAGCAAGCACGCTGGAGAGCATGCCAGAGTACGTAAAGTCCCAGCTCGACGGGACTGGTGCTGATGTGGCCATAGGTATGCAGGATTTTATCCGGGACTTCGTGAGCAATGAAGAGGTACTGACACAGGTCAGACCCTACCTCAAGGTGCGCGAGGACCTGATGTCCCTGAATGAGCTTGAAGCTAAGGTCGACGTGAAGGGAGTGCAGGATATCATTGCTAAAGCCCGCCTGGATCAGGAGTCTATGACCGCAGCCGAGGCTGGCTATGAGAAGTTCAAATCACAGATACAAGCCACTGGTCGGCAGGGTGAACACACCTCTCGCTTGAGTGCCCAGCTGATGCCAGCGTATGTTGTAGCCAAGCAGGCAGAGTTGAAGGCTCAAGGCATAGATATTACTGTAGAGCAGATCTTCGATGACATGGCACTGAGCATAGTTGGGCCGCGGGGTAAGGTGCCAAAGCAGGATGCAGGCGCTGCTGAGCCTGTGGTGATGCAGGAGAACACCGTAAGTATGAAGCAGGACTTCGGTGACACTGTAGTTGAACGCGTTGTGAAGGACGACTCAGGCACCTCTGTGAAGGTTAAGATACCGGCACAGAAAGCGTGGGATGACATTCAAAGTCGCAAAGAGATGATAGAGGCTATCAAGCTATGTCGGACGAATTAAAAAGAGCAATGATGCTGGGTGCTGAGCATGAGAGGCTACCCAAGCTGATCGAGGTATCCGGGCTCAGAGAGATGGTAGATGAGATGCGGGCGACTATGGCCGCACAAGCTGCTGCCCAGATAGCTCTCACCGAGGCTGTCACTAAAGTGGTTGCGGCCATTGATCAAAAAGAGTTAAAGTCCACCGATGTCAGCGAGCTTACCAAAGCGGTGCTGATGTTGCAGCAGAAGACCCCGGAACCCGTACAGGAGCACGTACCATGGACTGTGGACTTCGATAGAGATAGCAGAGGTGACATTAAATCTGGTATCCGACTAACCCCAATGACGAGGCAGCTTGATTCCTGATGGGTGACCTGACAACCAATTTTTCTGCGAATGAGTTTGCATGCCCATGTTGCGGCGAGTCAAAGATGAATCCTGACTTTATGCAGAGACTTCAGGCTTTACGCAACGCTTACGGTAAACCTTTTGGTCCTGTAGTGGGTGGGGGGTACCGATGCGTAGAGTACAACAAGTCGTTCACCGGCGCCCATGTGGAGGGTAGGGCTGTCGACCCTAATATACCGCGAGAAGACTATCACCAGTTCATAAAGCTGGCTTTCTGGTTTAAGTTCACCGGTATCGGCGTTAAGCAGAAGGATGGTAAGTTTCAGTTACACATCGACGACGCCAGTGAGATACCCGGTGTCAGATTACGACCTTGGGTCTGGACATACTAATGAGTTTAATTGGCAAGACAAGAGAATCGACCACAATGCAGCTGCTGCTGGTACCCCTGGGTCTAGTATGCTGGAAGTATTTTAATGGTGATATAACTTCAGCAACTGAGTTCGCTCAAGCTTACGGTGTGCTGATGGCTGTATGGTTAGGTAGGGAATGGAGGTCCTCTCATTATGCTAACAAAGCTTAAGTACTACCTAGCTGCAGCGTTAGCTGTCGGTGCGTATATCGTTAAACTGGTATTCGACCGCAAAAATGCCGAGCTCGATTTGTCTAAAACTAAAGCAAAAGTAGCGGAAACGAGTAACGAATTTTATCGACGTAAGACTCGTGCTGAAGAAGTTTTGGAACGTCAACAAGCTAAAGAACGTGCTAATCGTACTAAGTCATTTGAGGAGAAAAAGCGTGACCAACTTGATAACGATTGGTAGCCTACTGTTACTACTTACAGGTTGTGCATGTGATCCTGTCTATGTGACCAATCCACTCGACAGACCTGAGCGTCCTATACTGCCACGTATTACGCCTGAAGATGCTGATGCCATCCCTTATCCAGTATGGACGAAGCTAGTGCAGCGTAATGATGCTATGAAGAATTATACGGAACAACTTGAAGTAATAATCGATGCAACACATGAGTCCGAGTAATGGATAGTAGAATTTTTGAAGATGACGACCCTACCGACCTTAAATTTCACAAAATCGGTAGACGTGTTACAGATATACAAGCATCTACTGATGATAAGCTGCAAATCATGAGTGTGTCTTTTAGTGATTTGAGGCTTGAGGTAAAAGATCATATTGCAGAAGAAGCTATATATCGTCAAGAAGAGACAGCTATAAGGCACGAAACCAATGAAGTTCTAAGGGATTTAGCCTCTGCTATGCAGCAAAATACGCTGGAAAATGCTAAACAACGAGAGGATATAAATAAGTTGCTTACTCATATGGAAGTTATGCGGCCAGTCGAACAAGGCGTAGTCTGGATTCGAATATCTGGACGCGCAGCAATGGTACTTGGCGCTTTATCCGCCGGATCATTATCTATCTGGGCATTTTGGGAAAAGTTTTTTCCAGGAGCAGGGTCATGAGATTTTTACTTAGTTTATTTATTCTATTACTCGCTGGGTGCTACTCAAATGTTGAGGCAGCCACGGCTACGTTTACATGGAACAAACCAGTACCGGCTTTCTCAGAGCCCGTCCCTCCTTCCTGGCAGATTGACGAGTACAGAATTTATTGTGATTTAAGTGGAGCCACAACAATTCCCACGTATACGGCTACTGTTACTGGTTACGACACTGAAAGCCTTACAGCAACGGATCTGCCCGTTGGTGTGTTAACGTGTCGCATGACATCGTATAGCGTTGGAGCAGGAACAGAATCAATAGATAGCAATACAGTGACTCATACTGTTTACAATAATGTCAGTCCGGGTGCTCCTACGATTTTTAACTTCATCCCGTTGGTGCAGTAAGAAATGGCTAAATTGGTAATTTTTTGTAAAGACAATGAGCATCCAAACGCCGTAGTAAACGTCCGTGATTGTTATAAAACTGGTGATATTGTTAGTGTATACGATGATGATTTCCCAGTCCCTACGGGTATTAAGCCACCGCTATTCAAAGTGGTTCAAGTGCCGAATACAAAAAGTGAGGTGGAATATCTTATTTCCGTAGATGAAAAAATTAGTCTGCCTGTAACGCTCAGGAAAAACCCTGCTGCAATGGCAAAGCTATTAACGCAATCTAATAGACAGCAGAAGCGCGTTAGGCGTTATCAATATATCGATGGAGTGCAACAAAAATGCCTTTAAAATTAACTAATCCTGACATTATCAGTGGAGTTGTTACTGATGAAAAAATATCATCTTTCACAACTGACTTAAAAAATAGTGTTATTTATATAGTTTTTGATCGTTTAGACGCTGATGGAAATATTGTGGTGCCAGATGTCACACACGTTATTGCCGATGCAGAAATGATCGCAGCAATTACAAGAGCCGGACAGATTGCTCAAGCTGACGTGTATGCCGCTTTAAAACAGGCTCTATATGAGTTCCTGCCTGGAAATGGTGAGGTGGTATAAACCATGGCGGGCGAAGTTCTTACTCATTTTAAAGTTGGTGGAGCCTATGCCACAATCAATGAGTGGGTTGCGGCAAACCAAGGTGACTTGGTAACTGCTCTGATATCCCCCGTCCTTGTCTGCCATGAAAGTAAAGCAGGACATCAGGAGCAGGCAGTAATTTCAGGTAGTACAACAAGCGCCGACTACCACATGAAGATAAGAGCCGCTACAGCCGTTGAAGCTCTGGCTGAGGGTGAAAATGAAGCGGAATCGTTAGGAATCAAAAAGCGTGGGTTCTGGATGAAGTCGGTCAATAATGGCACAGGCATACGCATACAGGATAACTACGGTAGGGTATCCCAAATAGGTGTCGGTATTGTTGCTACATATGGTAACAGGTATGGAATCGAAGTTGATGCGACTGAATCCTCTGATACATATATCAAACTAGATCAAAATGTGTATTGGGTTGAATCAGGAACTCCTGATGCATCTGCAGGGGTACGTACTACATACAACGGGAGGGCAAATGTAAATGTTTCCTCTAGTTTATTCATGGGCTTGACCAATGGATTTCAAAGTGATTCTGGCGGGTCAACTCAGACAATGGATGTACTTAACAATGTGTTTGCTGATTGTGACTATGCTTATTTGCAATATTACTCAGGCACTCAGTTGAACTTCCACAATAATGCTGTGTTTAACTGTATTGATGGTTGGAATCCTAATGATTTTTCTGGTAACGATTTATCATCTGTGTCAGCGAATAACAATGCAACCAATTTAGTGACTCCGCCCGCAAACTGGGCCAGCACTGTAACAGGCTTAACCAGCGGTGACTTTGTTGATTCTGCTAACGGCGATTATCACACTGATTCTGGGTCGATAAACCTGATACAGACAGGCTTAGATGTATCTGCTTATGATGTGGTTTATGATTGTGATGGGCAAACATGGACTGCCCCCTACGGAATCGGCTACGATCAACCCGGTGAGATAACATTTACAGCTGATATAAATATCAATTGTTTAGATGCCGAAACTTTGAGTGCGATAGAAGGTGTTGGTGTTTATGTCTATGCTGCAGCCGGTGGGGATTTAACTGCCGGTGACGAAATGGGGGCCGGAGCAACTGACTCTCTAGGCCAGCTCTCATTAACTGTAGATTACACAACAGATCAGCCGTATGTCGCACAGGGTAGAAAAGGTTCTAGCTCTCCCTATTACCAAGAGGGCAAGTCAATTGGACTACATCAATTGACAGGCTCTACCGTTAATATTTATATGATTTCAGATGAGGATTAAATTATGGCTGCAACATACGACTTAGTACCTGCAGATTGGTCAATCAGTGCTGGTAGGGTGATTGACTACATTGGTGATGCGCACGGTGGGGCTAATCCTTCCTATGCATCGGGTATACAATTTCACCGCTGGGCGCAGGATTTATCAGATGACGCTAGCTATACTGGTGATGATATCCTTGACCGTACAAAACCTGTACCGTCAAAACGTTCAACAGATTACATCCTGACTCTTAAAAACGGTTATACATTGACAGATGCAGCTATAGAGCATTTGTATGATGTGTCAATCACCCAGGGTACTGCAGGTGTGGATCAGAAAATCTGGGATGCTATTACAGTGTACGGTAACTGCTCGGTTATCCATGTATTGCAAGCCGGGGCTAAAATCTCCAATGATTTCTGGAATAATGACCCTGCCGGAGGCGGCTTCGGTCTTAATTCTGCTACAGGTATCAGCCATAGATTTCTCGTTAAAGTGCACGATTTTGTAGCCAACGGTGGGGATATAGATGGTCGTAGATTAATAGGCACAACTCGTGCATGGAATAAAACATGGAAAGAGTTTTCTATCTCGGGTACAGAACGTGGTAAAAATACATTAGCGTTAGATGAAAAGGCTGATCTGAATAATACCAGTTCAACCGGAACCATCGGCGCGCTAGTTGGTATCAGTAATGAGAATGAAGGGTATATCGGTATAGATGCCAACGGAGATGCGGTCGATGAATACTATTATTCAAGCTGGACTAAAGGAGCCAACTCAGTTAATCAGCTTTATGAGTATGTGAAGCTGCAGGGTTATGATGGTTCCGCCGCTACTCTGTACGGTCTGGATGCATCAGATTTCCGTGGCATTACACACGAAGTGGCTTATGGCACCTTAGCCGGTGGAGCGTTCACTGAGGCCGCTGCTGTGACATTTGGTAATGGTGCTACAGCACAGATTCTAGCAGACAATGGCGTTGATACTCTATGGGTGCAATTATTGACAGGTGTAGCTCCAGCTAACACAGATACTATAACTCAAGGGGGTGTGACTGCTGCTGTGGTCGGTGCTCCTGTATCAAAAAGTCTGGAAGCACCATTTATCGGCACCTCAACTGGAGCGGCTATCATTGCTGCGTTTGGGTTTGGTGTGTCATCAACATTAACCACGTCAGACAAACTGACCGATTTATCCGGCGCAACGGTTTCACCCCCTAACGTCGTCACAGTCACAGCGGGTAATTTGTATAAGGGATCAGTAACCCTATACCCATGGGATGGTGTCACTACAAATTCAGAGGGGGATCCTTTATTCACTGAGGATCAGATGACGTTGGCAGCGTCTTACTCTGGCGCAGCAGTGACCTCCGTTGAAGTAAATGCCATCCCTAATAATACTCCGGAGTCTGGAAGTATTAGGGTTGTATTGGACTCAGGGGCCACGGAACTTATTAGCTACAGCTCATACACGGGAACCGCGTTTACTATTACCTCGACTGACTTTAGCGGGGATAACGCAACGACAGGCAACAACGCTTGGATTGCATATCTTGACACAACCTTGAACAGTGAGACAAGCACAAGCGCTGCGTTTAATTACACGTATAATGGAGACGTGACAGCCGTGCTAGAGGTGCGTGATGGCCCAAATTTAGTACAGCCGTTTATTCAGCCCGTTACACTTGGTTCAACTAGCCAGACCGTCAATGCAATCAGAAATAGTGATGCATAATGCCGATCTCGGTAAACCCTATAACGCATGTAATCTCTGTGCCTCAGAGTTATCTAAGTCCAGTATCTACGGGGCTTTATGCGTTGGATACAAACCAGTTCCGTGTTGATTTAGCACTGTGGTCAGCAACAGAGGAAGGTAGGGCTGAACCCTTCCCCTATGATCACAATACTGAATACACAGTGGCGGGTGAGACCTACGCACGTAAAATCGAGTTGATCAACGGATACTCTTGGCAACTCGAAGATACTGGGTCTTTCTACTCTGTAAAATTAATCGGCTCTAACAATAATCTGTTTGACGTACAAAATGGAGTTTTTATACCCCATGGCAACGTAGGATTAATCCCGAGCAATTCCGCAGGATTACAAATAGTCACTACAGGCTCTGGTGTCACGGCGCAGGATAAGGTTGATATCATCAATGGCGTATTCTCCAGGATCATCGAGAATGGTGAGACCTTCGAGGAGGCACTTCGTTTGATACGTGCTGAGGCAGCTGGGTCTATCGAGGTTGCTGGAACTACACACAACATTAAGTCCGCAGACGGGTTGACAGATCGAATAACCGCCACAGCTGATCAGACTGGCAGGACAGTTACCGCCACGAACGGTGCGTAATGTACGCAACTGGGTACTACGCGACTGGGTACTACGCGACTGGGTACTACTTGTCGTCTTCAACAGAATATCTTCCCGCCTCACGAGAAGAAGGGTATAGTGGCGTCATTTTAGATCGTCCGAAGCGTAAGGACGAAGAAGAGCTAATGCTCATCATACAACTATTTATTGAGACAATCAGCTGATGCCAAAGTCGCTAGAAGAATGCCTATCCATCGCCAAGTCCATGGACCAACTCGACCGCGAGACGGCACACCGGATGCTGAGCGAGGGCAAGACTGAAGACGAAGTTATGGATCATCTGGCCAAATCCCTGGCCAAAGAAGAGAAAACCCTCACACGCGAGGTAACATCTGCTGGCGCCACAGTATCTTTCGAGGTCGCGCCTAACCCCGCCAATGCGGCTGACATCTCGGTTGAGAACTTCGAATCTAAATTACTGGAGAGTAAAGATGACTCAGAATACAACGATAATAAGCAGCGTGCCGCAGCCCTCATCAAAAGAGAAGTCCGACTCGCTGAGCTGGGAAGATATGAAGACACAGATGGAAAAGAGAACGGAAGACTTGTTCGACCTCCAATCAAGGACGGACGCATCACGCTTGTCCATTACAGCACCTCAAAAGATCTCAGAAGCATAGACCCAGAGTACTATGGCACCAATCATAAGGGGGCAGAGTTCAAACGATACTACGACGCTAACTGGGTTGATAAATCATTCTACGGCATAGGCATAGGTGAGCCAGGTGGGTACCGCCGTAAGAGCATGGTCGGGACCACACCGTATTCTGTGGAAGTCAACGCGGCTCTTATGTACGACATGGCCGCAGATCCTGATGGCCTACGCAACAACCTGGAAGGCAACAACCAGAACGAGAAGATCAACCTCTACGAGAAGCGCATCAAAGAAGCTGGGTATGTGGGGTACTGGGTACCTCACCCCTCACTCGGCATGGTCGCCGGTGTGTTCGATAAGGTTAAGATAGGCCAGACTCTATCACAATCTACAGGGGATCCCGTCATCTACCATCAATCTGGGCCAGAGCGGAACAGCTTAGGGCTATACAGCAGAGTTGAGAAGTCGGTACTTACGTTTAAGTTACCTGCGTGGAAGAAACCTGATGGCACTGCTAAGGGCCGCGATATCTGGGCCAAGATCAACAGCGAGAAGCTACCATCTGATGAGCTGGAAACTCTCGGCCTCGAAGAGTTCCTGACAGCAGACCCCCAGGCCAAGTTCACACGAGACCAGGTCGCCGCATACGTACGCGCCAATGGTGTGAAGATGGAAGAGGTAAACTCAGGGTACGACCCCAACTCGGATGTAAAGTCTCTTGAATGGGAGGACATAACAAAGGATAACGAAGACGAGATACTGGATCTATTCCCTGGGGAGAAAGCCACGTTACAACTTTCCGCAGGTTTCGATTACGACATATACATCCTTGGTAGCGACGATACGGGATATATGGTGCTCAGAGATTCATGGAGACCTGATGATGGAGGGATAGTATCGGACGTCTATATCGCTTCGGTTAGCGAGGCCCAGGTGGTGGCTCAGGGTTACGCGGAGGATGAGGAACTTGTGGATACTACCGGGGGTGCCAGGTGGGAAGAGTATACCATGGAGGGTGACCACACTAACTACCGTGAGAAGAGGATCATCCTACCAGACCTGCCGGGAGACTTTTATAATACGGCACACTTCCCAGAGCGCAACATAGTTGCATTCCTCCGCGTGGATGACCGAACCTTATCGACAGGAATTCCTGACAGAGTAGTTAAAGCTGAACCGTTCGAGGTGGAAGTGACTCTTCGTGAACAAGCCCCCGGCATGGTTCACAAATATGTAATCGACATCAATAACAAATACACGGGCGATACCGTATACACGTTTGCGCCAGACTTATCTAAGTACGACCATGACCCCAGTAAAGCCTTAGAGGCCGCCAGAAAAATTATCGCTGAGGCTCCAAAAGACGCTAAGGTCGCAGGGGGCTATGTGTCGGCGGGTGATGGTACTCTCGTCGGCAAAGATAAGGTAATCAAGCGGTCCACTGCTAATACGTACTTCATCGACGAGACTCAATCAGATATCCACAGTGAAGGGCGCAAGAGGGGGTACCGGCTCAGCGGAGCGGAGATTGACGAGGTATACAAAAAAGCTAAAGCATTAATCGACGAGTCAAAAACCCACCCAGTAGGATCGCCTGAGCGTAAGCGCCTAGAGATGGAGTCTCTGACTATAAGTAACCGCGCCTCAATCAATGACAATCTGGTGCCAAACGCTCCATTCAAAGGTGACGCATGGTTATCGCTCGCGCTTAAACGTGCAGTAGTGGACGCGGTTGACAACGGGTATGAGGCTATCGCTTGGCCCAACAGCGTGGTTATGGCGAATCGGTGGTCTGACAGTTACGACTACAAACCTCAATACGACAAGAAGATGCCGTCGATGATCCGTAAGATCACGGGTACTGAGGCTAAGCAGATGGACGTAGATGGTGGGGAGTACGACGCGTCATCAGTGGCGGTGCCTGATCATTTTATCTTTGAAGAGGATGGCTCCGGTGGGTGGTACATTAGGAATATAGTACATTCCTACATCGGAGGGCCTGAGTCTCCGAGAACATTTGAATCTAAGTCTGATGCAGAAAATTATGTCAAGGAAATATTGGTGGGGCTACCTGAAGGCTATTGGATCATCCCGATCACAGATCAATTACGTGCCAAAGTGCGGGGCGAGGGCATGCCCTTGTTTCAAACTGAGCGCGGTAATATCACACTGACCGATGACCAGCGCATCATTAATCTGGGCAAAGCCTCTGACTTGTCTACCTTTTTACACGAGTCCGGGCACCTGTTCCTTGAGATGGAGAAGTTCTACGCCAAGAAGTACGGCCTCTCTGATAACCAGAAGGCTATCCTGAAGTGGCTCGGAGTTGATAGCTTCGATGACATTACTGTGGAAGATCACGAGCGTTGGGCTGAGACTTTCGAAGTCTACCTGCGCGAGGGCAAAGCACCTTCACTAGATCTGCGTAGAGCATTCGCTGCGTTCGCCCGGTGGCTCAAAGTAATTTACCGCACATTGAGAGATGACCGGCTAACCCGCGCTGATCTGAGTCCTGAGATATCCGGCATCTTTGATCGACTGTTAGCCACACAGGATGCAATCGACGAGGCAGCTGCTAACCCTGAGTATGACCAGATGTTCCGGTCGCAGGAGCAGGCTGGCATGACCGATGCTGAGTGGGCCAAGTACCAGAAGCGTGCTGCCAGGGTCAAAGAGACCACCGAGCGTACGCTGGATGAGAAGGCTCTTGCTCAGTACATGAAGATGCAGACCCGTGCGTGGAATGACGAGAAGGAACCCCTCATCGAGCAAGAGACTGATCGACTCCGGAAGGAGCCGGTCTACGCGATCATGTCAGATCTCAGAGCGTTCAAAGGCGACGATGGTCTCGATGTGGCTGAGGGCCGCATGGATACTGAAATGCTTAAGGCCCTGTTCCCAGACGGTAAGATACCGGGACGATTCATCGGTAATCACGTCAAGAGCGGCGAGGGGGTCGACCCTGCTTTATACGCCGAAGCCTATGGGTACCCCTCTGCCAACGCTATGGTAGAGGACATCATGTCCAAACCTACTTTGAAAGAGGCCGCAGATCAGGCCGCTCAAGATATCATGGTCGAGAAGTACGGTGATATCATCAACGATGGCACCTTGCTCCAAGAGGCTAAAGAGGCCCTGATCAACGAGGACCACGCGAAGCTACTGTTATCCGAGATCTCTACTAAGAGACCGGGCATCAATCGCCGGTACCTGAAAGCAGAGGCTGAGAGAACCATCGGTCTCATGACGTACAAACAGATCAAGCCTGAGAAATACTACCGTGCCATGATCCGTGCGGCTAAGGACTCCATGACTATGGAAGATCCTACCGAGGCCAAGATCAGAGAGCTGAGCAATCACTATCTGTACAAAGTGGCACTGGATGTCAAAGAACAGATGGAGACCCACCGCCGGTATGTGAAAGCCACGAAGAATCGTGAGTACGATACCCGCAAGGTAGCAGGTGAGTACATTAAACAGATCCGCATGTTGTCTGAGATGTACGAGATGAAGGACCCACAGGCTCAGCAGGCTACCCTGTCGGCTATCCTGGACTTCTACTCTGCGCAGCTTAATGAACTCGGAGGCGATCTCACAGACCTATCCCTGCTGGATCCTAATCTGATCCGCGCTATAGAGTGGCGTGAAGCTCACGGTACGTCCCTGGTTGGCTTTGAGTTAGTCCAGTTCGATGATATGCCTGCGGAAGATCTGCGGGGTGTGGTCGAGATGCTGAAGCACCTACGCTACGTGGGCGGGCAGATCGCTGAGATGAACGGCGACGAGGCGATGAAGGTCAGACTTCAGTTCGCTCAGTGGATCAAAGATAAAGGAGGCAAAGACCACAAGATTCAGCGCGGTCGTAACCGTCGGCAGAACGTGGCCAAAGAGTGGAACCATCTGATCAACACTATGCCCTCCCTGGCCAACATGGTGCGCAAGCTGGATGGTGATGCTGACGGTGGCATGGCCTTCGAGTTGATTTACAAACTGATCTCCAACGCAGAAGACACCAAGCTCGGCATGAACCACAAGTTCTACTCTGAGTTCGAGGATCTAATGGGAGACATGAGCAGCGTAGGATTGAGCCACAGGGACGCTAAGACCTATACCCTTGAGAATGGCACCACCGAAGAGTTCTCCAGCGAGGAGGCGTTCATGATGGCGCTATATTGGGGTACTGAATCCTCTCGTGACGCCATCATGCAAGGCTGGGGTATGACTGAGAATGACGTAACCCGGATACTCTCAAGACTGACCCCTCGTCAACTGAAGTTGGCCAACGCTGTATGGGCTATGAATGAATCTCAGTGGCCTGATCTAAAAGCTGCGTCAGAAGCAATGATCGGTGTGGCACCTCCTAAGCTCGAAGCTCGACCCTTTACGGTCAATGGTGTAGAGATGACTGGCGGCCACATGCAGCTGTTCTATGACTCCAACCGGGTGGAGCTTGCCAATGAGCAGGAGTCAGCGCGCAGAACCTCAGCTATCATGCCAGGCAAAGCTGGGTCACTGAACGCACGTAAGGGATCGGGTGGTAAGCATGTTCTGCTGGACGTATCGAACATAACCCGATCTGTGGACGATAAAATCCATTACATCGCGTATGCTAAAGCTGGTCGCACACTCAGACAAATACTGAATCACGACGAGATCACTGCAGCTATCGAGCGCAAGCATGGTCCCGGTTTCTACAAAGCATTCATTGAGAGCATAGAGGGCATTACCGGAGGACGTGTCGCACAGGAGACCCACCGAAGTGGTGCTAAGATATCTCGTTACATGAGACAGAACGCAACCCTAAAACACCTGGGATACTCACTGCGTAACACCATACAGCAGGTGAGTGCGATACCCATCGCCATGAAGGAGGTCGGTCCGGTTAAGTGGGCGCAGGCAGCCATGCAGACCTACGGATTCAAACGCGAGATGGTTCAGTTCATTAACTCAAAATCACAATTTATGAATAACCGCTCACAGGTAGTCAACCGCGACTCCAGAGAGTTCATGAAGAAGATGATCGCCACCAGCAAGGCTGACGCAAGATGGCAGGCATTTAAGTCCCATGCGTTTATATTGCAGACTACGGTTGACATGTGGGTATCATACCCAACGTGGTTAGCATCCTATCAGAACGCGATGGAGAAGCATGGGGATGATGCTCGGGCACGTATAGAAGCCGATACCTCAGTAGCTCAGTCTGTTGGCTCTGGCTCCGATATGCACCTGGGTCGCATCATGCAGTCTAATCAGAACGAATGGGTGAAGACTATCACAGTGTTTGGATCATGGTTCAACGCGTACTACCAGCGACTCTACAAGAGCAGCAAGGGTGGCGAGGACTTCATGAACATGGAGTTCGCAGTTGATGCCCTGATACTTCCGATCATCGTATCTACGATCACTCAGGCTCTCATCTTAGACACGCCAGATCCTGATGAGACTTGGTACCAGTACCTGGCCAAGAATACCTTTGGATTTCTTCTGGGTACCATACCTGTATTAAACCAGATTACTACGTTTATGTCAGGGTTCACACCATCAGCCCCTATCAGTGCTCTGCCGGAGACGTTAATCAAAGCGCCTAAGGAACTTTATGCGTATAGCCAGGGCAACCAGACGGGGCTCAAAACCGTGGCCGACGTGGGCAGTCTAGTTACCAGTTTAGTGCCGGCACCTAGTAGCGGCCAGGTGTGGCGCATGCTAGATTACGTCGATTCGTACATGCGGGGCGAAGAGGACGGCTTTAACCCATATCAAATGTTCGCAGAAGGTAGAGACAAAGACAAATGACAAAGTACTACATACTGAGAGTAATCCGAGTACCCAAGTGGACCTGGCTGAGTCGAAGTGCTCCCCAAAAAATCATGGTCGTGGAGGATAATGTAAGATGACAAGCACATCACAAAGCAGGCTGGGCATAGTACCGGCAGAAGCAGTTAAGTCTCCGGTAGACGCAGCTACTGATCTCCAGATAACACTGTTCGGTGAGCAGACCATAGCCGGCACTAGCGTCGTCTCGGGTGATCGTGTGCTAGTTAAAGACCAGGCCTCGAGCACCGAGAATGGGATATACAACGTCAGCAACACTACGTGGACGAGGGCCAAGGACTGGAACGGCGCTAAGGATGTGGTCAATGGAGTGCTGGTGCTGACTACAGATACTGGCACATTGTACAGAGCGGATGTCTTAGCGTCTGGAGAGTTTAATGTAGGCAGCACCAGCGTGACGTTCTCTACACTACCCGGCATAGTGCTGAGTCCTATCGTTACAGAGGAGATCGCCGCCACTGCCAGTCAGACAATCTTTACCAGCTCTAACCCTGTCATAGAAGGGTCGACCCTCGTTTACGTGGACGGGGTTCTGATATCCCCATCTGCATATACCGTGCTGCCTGACGGATACTCTATAGAATTCCTTGTCGGTCAGACGGGGGGCGCTATAGTCACTTTCCAGACGATCAACAGCTCTTCCACGCCGTCAACTACTGACGCTGCCGCGATATCATATACACCGGTGGGTGGGTCTACTATCTCTGTTGAGGAGGCCTTAGATTCCACAGTGTCTGAGGTGTCCTTAACCGGAGATGTTACCGGCACCAGTGTACGCTCCGGTAACATCCTTACAGTCAATACCACTGTAGACATCCCCAATGCCTCAGTCATACCTTACACCCCCGCTGGCACAGCAACTGTAGCTACTACAGTAGAAGCAGCACTTAGAGCTAACCCAGTAAGGCAATACAACACTCTAGCCCTAGCAATAGCAGACGTATCCAATATATCTGTTGGTGATGTTTTAGTTCTTAAGGAGCGTGTAAGTGGGTCAGGTGGTGGTGCTACATGGGATGCGGTGTTAGCTTCTTCTGTTGTTGAAAATGGATACGACATTGTGGTAGGAGATTCAGACACAAGCCTAGTTTTAAGATACGGAAGTTCTGTAAAATCGTCACAACTAGGGTTACAAACAGGTGTTACAGATTCAACAGGGGTTCAATTTTTAGCTGATTTACTATCAACAATTGATGAGATAGTATTTGATACTTCACCGTCTGTAGATGCTAGGATAACAATCCCTATTGAAAACGATAAAACAGTTAGATTCACTAATGGTAGTTATGTAACACAAACGTCAGACAATATAGTATTCCAATTTGGTGATGGTACATTCGGTATTAGTCAATTAGTTAATTGGAATATATATAATTTAAGGGTAGTAACAGCAGGATATGGTCAAGATAACGCAGGATTGATTAACATTAACAACTCAAAGGATATATATTTTTACAACACACGAATATATTCTGACAATGCTCAAGCGCAATCTTTATCTGCTGTATATAACGGTATTTCAATATCAGTAAATTCAGAGAATATTGTATTTAGAGATACGGTTATTGAAGGAACACCAAAGTCAGGTGTTCACATATCATCTGGCAGCAATAAAATTAGATTTTATAATACTAAAATAACAGCTACAGGCAACCATGATACAGCAACTTATGGCTATACTCCTGCTTTAGATTGTCAGGCTAATGACTCTATTATAGATGGGCTATATAGTATAGATGCACAGGGCGAGGTTCTATTGATTAATGCAGAACACACTGTTGTTGCAGGATGGGGTACTTTTATAGATGAATCTAAGCGGTCCGTTTATAAAAATATAGTCGGTGAGAACTGTGGGACTAACGGGATAAGAACAGCTACATTCGATAACGGATATGTACCTACAGATTTTACTGTTGAAGATGTTTTTATAAATGGATGTGCTGAGTCAGGGGTTTTAGTCGGTGCTTCTTTACGAGGAAAGTTCAATAGGGTACGAATCAAAGATACTCAATTTCACGGGGCGTATTTAGGGTCTTCAACAGAAGTGATTGATGCCGATTTTACAAATACTATTATAGAGAATTGGTTATTATCAGATAATGCTGCTTACTCAGGAGTTAGTTTTGGCACATCAGATAGAGTTTCATTTAATAATACTAAGTTTGTACATGACGCAGTAGGTATTACAGTAACTCCTGTTGCGTGGGGAGCTACAGGAAGTAAAACCATAGACAGAGTAGATATTGAAAGTTTCTTTTTATCTGGAACTATTACAGATTTTGGATGGTTTAGTATACCAACAGCAGGACATTTTAGTTGGTCAGCTTTAGGTGCCCCCAGTGCAGGTAGTCAAGCACCTAATGGTTCTACTTATTCACGAGAAGATGGTGTAGGTACTACAGATAACTTTTATATAAGACGCGGTGGCGCATGGGTTGGAGTTCATTAATATGAAACTTTGGGGCATTGTTAAAACAGTGGGTGCAGGAGTAATCAGTGTGACAATGTGGGTGTATTGGTATGCCTTGGTATAATCCTTTCAGCTGGGGGCTTCATTCACAGAAGAGAGAATAAGTATCAAACACGGGCAAATATCCCCGCATTCAGTCCTAAAACTGATAAAATGGAAATCCTGCAATATCTCAAAATCGACTTGATCATGTTGCAGCGCGTACATTGACGCCCCGAAAATCATATCTGGAACAATGTGATTTTCTGATTCATCCGGCGCGGATGGCTTTGTGTTCGTAGAAGAATTCTTCTTCTAAAGTATAGGGGGTGCCGATGATTGGTGAGATTCATACTTACCTGACTCTCCTCACCATAACTGCAGTACGTCATGTCATACCATGGGGATACATACTGCAGCACATCATCGACTCTTGCCGGTACCCTTATAACCGGGATCTTCTTGAGGAATAGAGAGTCACCCCTTAATTAATCTTTTCTGTAGTGCTTGGCAGTGTAGCCTTCAGCACCCAGCAATAAATCCTGTGCCCACGGTGGGCTGATGCACATGAGACCTCTCAGGCTCTCGAGCCATGCCTCTGCGTTCTGATCTGGGCACACTGTGATTATCTCATCGTGTACGTGACCTCGCACATCGTGTCCCCGGTTCATGGATAGCCTCATCTGATACACTAGTATATCACGAGAGATGGCTTGCACAATGTTCTCTGTGACACCACCACCATGAGTAGAGATGCGCTCCCACTGCATATTAAAACGGTTGATGCCCATATAAGTGAAGCTTGGCTTAACCATGCTCTGCGGCACTCCGTCTGCATCAACCCAGTGGATCTCACGAGGTTGGATCTCAGGCTTGTGGTACGCTAATCTGCGCCCCGATGGCAGCTGAATATAAAGGAACTCTAGGTCCCGGTAGATATGAACTCGGTACCCGCTCATAGTACCGCCTCCCTGAACCACGTATGTGATCGCTTCGATCAACCAACGCCACATAGCAGGGATCTCAGGATACACGCGCCTGAACGTGCTCACAGCTCGATCAGCTTCTGCCCGAGACATAGAGACTCCCATGTCCTCCGCGTACGCTACGAGGCCACCAGCGCCCAGCTGATAGCCACATCCCAAGGTGGGTGGTTTGCTGAACCCACGCTGGTCCTTGGTGACCTCATCGTACAGTACCTGGAACAGCTCCATCGCAAAGTCTTTGTAAGTATCTTTACCTGCAGCAAACGTGTTGATGATACGCGTGCATCCTGACATCCAGCCTAAGACCCTCGACTCGATGGAACCCAGGTCACTAACCGCCAGCTTCTTACCTTCAGGTGCTGCTATCGCGCCGCGCACCGACGCGGCCAGCAGATCCATGACTTCATAGTCTGGGTAGAGCTGCGCCAAGCTTAGATCTTTAATGGCCTGACAAACTGTATCCATATCTACGCCCTTCAGTGGCCGCTTAAGGTTCTGCAGGTTGATACCTCTAGACGCGTACCTGCGAGTACGTGATGCACCCCCGGGCATAAACATGCCTTTAAGAGTATGGTCATCACACTCCATCCGGTCGAAGGCATCCCACTTTGCTGTCGCTGTCTGAGAGACCCAGAGCATGTCCTGTATGACACCCTCAAGTACAGGGTCTTCAACTCGTGCCTGCGCCCACTCCAGGGTGTTTGCTTGCATGTTGCTGAGGGGCACCCGTGTTCTCTCTTGTAGCCACGGCTGTAGTTGAGCCCGGCTACCAGGGTTATCTAATCCGGTGACCTGTCGCATCCTATCTATGATCTGGTTTTTGCGTACAGTAACAGAGGCCCGCGCTGTGGATATCAGGATCCGGTCTATAGGGATGCCCGCGTTGTTGATGTCCTGATCCATCAACCATGTTTGCCACTCATCATCCGAGATGGGGTCGAATTGCTTCACCCACTTTCGCAATGCACGCTCGACTTCCACATCTTGCTTACAGTACCCGCAGAAGTCCTCCCACATCTCTGGAGCAGTACCGTACGTCCAACGGCGGACTTTTTGGTTACGAGGTTGAGGCACTGAGAACTTGCGTATCAGTTTCTTTCCGTCGGCGTTCTTCCACAAGTGCTCCGGGAATCCAACTTGCTTTAGTATACTGTCCAGGCCTCCTGAGAACGATAATCCATACGCGAGGAACTGCGTGCAACGCCATGTCCACTTCGGCACTTTAATATCACTCTGGTATTTGGTGATGCCATCTTCGAATGCTGCGTTGAATGCCCACTTCTCTACATGCGGATCCTCCATACCCTCTCTCAACTCATTGGGCATGGGTCCCAGGTGAGGCTCCCACAGTTGCACAGGATCATCGTCGAATGCCCACCCCAGCATCAGAATCTCAGTAGATGGGTCTCGTACGTACTTTCCACCACCCTGCTTCACGATATCTATCTCGGAGAAGGTCTCGTAATCGAGGCTTAGCTCAGTCATCGATGTCTGCCAGGTTGTAGATATAGTAGATCCCACCTGTAGCGTCCTGGCGCTGGGACCGAGTGAGGTAGCCCTTCACGAACAGTCGCTTGAGCACAAACGATGAGTACTCCAGGCCCCAGCGCTTCTCCAGCTGCTTAACATCGCGCGAGGTAACATCAGTCATCCCCCTCTCAACTATGCGTTGGTATACATCCATCTCACCACCGTTCAGTAGCACACTCCGGTACTCATTTGGATTCTGGATAAACAATTTGTGGTATTTACTCATTGAATTGTTCTCACAAGTTCTCGCACGAAGGCATCAGGGATCGACGACCCATCATCAAAGTTGGAGGGCAGCGATCCATTCTTCAGGTACGCGTAGGTCACAGACTTAATAGACCCGTCGGTAGTGCGCACTACTGCACGAATGAGGGCAATGTTGTGCCTGCGGTAGTCATCGCTCGCGTGGTTCATCGCAGCCGGTAAGCTGGTCTCAAAGAAGGTATCAACCATCTCACCTTGATCATTCAGGCCCTCGAAGACCCATTCAAAAATTCTTTCATCAGCAGTCATCATCTAAAGCTCTACGTCTTTGTCAGGTGTCACAGCATCACCACGGAAATCAATATTAGGTAAAATTGCTTGCGGCTTAAAAGTAACTCTGTAGTGATACACGCTCACTGGCGAGGCTTCCATCTGCTCAGAAAAGTAAGTAACGTTATCCGACAAACCTAAATAGTGTTTTTTGAATGCATTGCGTCCAGTCTTACACGTTACAGCTAGGCGCTTGCCGTTGTTCTCAACAGAGCAAAGCCCTTCTAGTGAGAGCATGTATTCCCCCGTAATTCCGTTATAAAAAACAACCCTTCTTGTAATCTCAAAATTATCAGCAGCTTTCGATAAATTCCTGCTTGCTATATACGCATCATCTTGGCAACCAACGACTAACAAGCCAGTCATAACCAACGCGATTTTTTTCAATGTGTTCATATTTTTCACCTTTTTCAGTTTTAAATTAATACAAGCTTTTGCCTGCGTCTTACTAGCTAACGTTATAAACCTAAAGCCGCATACTCATCTTCGGTGTAATAGGTCTTTTTAAAAATATCGGGTTTACATGGGTAACACTCACCGTGCACCCCTTTAATAATCATATCCCCGACAGTAGCCATGTGAGAGCCTTCAAGCGTAAATATTTTCAAACCCTCTCTCTCTACTAAATCCTCGTATTCTTCCCATTTATAATCTGTTGCTGATGCGTGTTGACCGGTAAATCGGATTACTTCAAGTAAGTTTTTTCCAGTCCATTCAACAGCCTCAATTGCTACAGGTTTTTTAATATATCTCGCCATTTTTTTATCTCCAATATTGGTTTATAACAAGCGCATACAATGGAGGTTCGTACCTCACCCCACTGATGCTGGTCGTTAGTGCTATCAATTATATGTACAGTTTGTTAGATATCTTTTCCCGCGCCATTCGTACATCGTTACAGTGCAATCAGAATCAGTGGCAACGTGCTTCTTACCGAAGATACGAGCTAACCATATCTCCCACCACTTCGCCCTCAATGTTTCAACTGCTGAAAATATAGGATCTTTCATCATCCCCCCGCACTAAATATACTCTTTATATCCACATTGAGGGCATTGTTCGGTCATACGATCGGGTGGGAGCACTAACTGTGAGTGTTCGTCAACTAACCCTACTGCAACAACCTGACTATGTACCACTACTACCTCAGGATCAGTCGAATCCAACACTTCTACTACCGATTTGTCTAGCTCATCCCTTGAGCCTTCAACCATGCCGTGTTGCCAGCTAAGGTTTGTATTGTCATATGCAAATCTCAGTCCACCTTTCGTTAATATTTGAAATTTCATTAAACTTTCCTCCAGGGTAGTGGCCGGACCCGAAGGCCCGACCGAGTTGAGGATTATCGTTGCGGAGGTGGAGCTGGTCCGCCCATAGCTCCGTAGTAGGGCTCAGTAGGGGATGCCACAGTCTGTGGTGCAGTCGCAGGTGCCCCATACCCAGGCTGGACAGTATGCCCCGCAGGTGCCGCAGGTTGCTGAGCCGGGGCAGGCTGTTGCATCTGGGCAGGCTGTTGCATGGGCGCGGGCTGTTGGGCCTGAGCAGGTGCGGGTGTATTCTGTGATACACCTGAGTTTCCCATAGGTGTCGCGCTGGCACCTGGGGGTAGAGCACCACCGAATCCAAGAGTGGTAGCGTCAGGTCCTGAATTGATGCGCTCACCATGGCCTGAGAGTGCTACGATATCCACATTAATGTAGATGCCTGGGTTTGCCAGAGCACCGTTGCCTGCCAGTGTTGCATGACATTGGATGTAGCAACCTTTGTAGAACTGATCACCAGATATCGCCTGCATGCCGTCAGCACTTCTGTACTGTGGCTGAAAGGCCGTCTTCATAGAAACAATCCAGCAACCTGCGTGCCCAGGTAGTGATGCCGGGATCTTGCCAGCTCTATTAGGAACAGTGCTATCACCGTTTACAATTTTCCACGCGAAGGTAGGTTGCTGCGCCTGGCCTCCAGGGAACGCCGCGTAGCCCACTTGTACGATCTTTGCGCCCCATGGTGTGTCCCACCAATTGGCTTCACCCTGTTTGGGGATAGCGCAGCCTATGTAGTACTCTTCCCGCTGCAGGCCCGTGCTTTGGTTAATTTTAGGCTGGCCAGTTACTGGGTCTGTTACTTGCTGGATCTCTGATGGGCTACCTGCAACGAGGCGTCCCACAGGGAACAAAATGTCGACTGAATCAGTCATTGCTTTTCTCCTGAGAAAATTAATTTAGCTCTAGTACCATCGTCTTGCACAAGCTTAACTCCGGTCTTCGACTTCGAATAGTAAGGCTTAATGACGGCAGCGTCAACACCTTTCTTTTTCAGTGCAGCTGCTGCCTGATTAGGGGTCAGAGCCACGTCTGGTTTACTGAGGTCTGCACCGTACAAGTTACCGATGTCGATCACAGTTTTAGCAGGTACACTCCACGAGTCTCTACCGTAAGTAGTATCCATGCGGTATCCCTGTATGAACTCACCATGCGTGATCTTGTGAGTCGCTCGAGTCTCTAGCATATCTATACGTTGCTTAAGCCTATCAGCAGCTTTGTAGGCCACATCCAGCTCATATGCAATGTGGTCATTGCTAGGCTCTGCCGCTACAGGTGAGTAGCTGTAGTCAATCGCGTATCCAGCTGCGTCCCGGATAGCAGGACACTTATACCCTGCAGGACACTTGTAGCACCACGAACCACTACACACTTTAGTTGTGCCATCCTCGTACTGCTGTGCTGCCAATCTCATCTGCGCAACATCATATTGGATCTCGTCGTACGAGGTATTCCAGGTTCGTAGGGCACCCCGGCCATCGAAGCACCGGGGCATGTACAGGTTGAGACATAACCTCGGCTTCAGATCAGTTAGGCCCCAGGTCTCGCACGCTGCCTGAGCGTACCCCATCAACTGCTTATTGCGAAAGATAGGAAGTGCCTTATGACCATACTTGAAGTCAAAAACATAAAGGGTGTTAGTCTCGGACTGATAATAGAGAAAGTCTGCGGTACCGTATGCTTGAGCATGGATACTGGGCGCTGCTACTCGGAACTCAACTGCCGCCTGAGACTTAGTAGTGACGTTCTGGACAATTGAATTGTGGTAGCCTATGGCAGCCTCTATCATTTCCTCAGTCACTATGGCCCCATTAGTGGGATTAGCCACCCCCAGCAGCCTCTCACCTGCGGCCACACCACTATGATCGACGCGTTCGAGGAAAGCCTTTAGCATCACCTCACACACCCAGTGTGCGGCGTCACCCTCGCGGGACTCCTCTGTGTCCTCATTAGGTTCATCGAGGCACATGAGAACTGATCCGGGGCACGCGTCCCCGGACCAACGATGAGCACCACTAAAACCGAATAGTTTACTGTGCTCGGTGATCATTAGATTCCCAACCCTAGCACAAAGCGAGTCCACTGTTCAGGATGCAATACCAGCTCAGCAAAACCGCCTGCAACACCCAGACCTGTAGCCTGACGCTCCAGTTGATCCTGGTTGACAGTGCCCGCGCTCTTAGCTTTCAGCACGCGATCCACAACTTCTTCCCACTTCAGCTCACTAGTTGCTTGAGCCTGCACTTGCGGTGGGGGTGGAGGAGTTGAGTCAGATGCTAGCGCAGGCGCAGGTGCCGGTGGGGTATGCTCTGCCGGTGCAGCACCCTTCAGTTCAGCGACCACGCGCTCGTACTCAGCTTGGTCAACACCACGCTTCTTGGTCCATTGTCCGTTCTTCATCTTAGTCTCACCAGATGAGTGGATTCGCTCGTCCCACGGTACGCCCGCGCTGTCCAGGTCGCCTGCTGGTGCTGGTGCTGGTGCTGGTGCTGGAGCTTCCTGCGGTGGAGGGGTTGCTTCAGCTGGTGCTGCTTCAGCTGGGGGTGGAGGGGTTGCTTCGACCCAGTCTGTCTGCTTAGCTGTAGCAGCTTCTTCCGATACCCCTGATGATACCATAGGTACCTCCGCGATGAAATCTCCGTAGCCATCATCTTTTGGACGGTGTTGGATAACGTGAGACAGAGCTGCTTGTGCAGCTTCCAGTACGTACAGAGGGTCGTAGCCATTAATAGTTATTTGCATTGTTATCTCCTAAAGATATTTCGTTAATGTGTCTTGCACGGTTGGGGAGATTACAGTAAGATGACGGTCTCGTCAACACACTGAGTGAATATTTATGCCGCTACACGATTACCAACAAGCCCTTAAGGAAGATATCTACAGGAGGTGGGACCTCGGGGATAGAAATGTGATGGGCGTACTCCCGACTGGTGGTGGTAAGACCTACCTGTTCAGTAGCATAACTCACGACCACGATGGCGCATCTGTGGCTGTAGCTCACCGCAAAGAGTTAGTATCACAGATATCCATGGCGTTCGCCCGGCAAGGTGTGCGGCATGGTATCATTGGTGCTGAGGCGCTGGTCAAGGAGCTTTCCGTAGATCAGATGAATGAGTTGGGCACTATCCTGATAAACCAGGACTCCCCCGTTAAAGTGGCCAGCGTCGACACTATGATACGAGCACGCCCTGCAGACCTTGGGCGGTGGGCGAATCAAGTGTCATTGTGGGTGACGGATGAATGTCATCACCTCCTACGATCCAATAAGTGGGGAAAGGGTGTAGCTATGTTCCCCAACGCCCGTGGCCTGGGTGTGACTGCCACACCGATCAGAGCAGATCGTAAGGGCCTGGGGTCCCATGCCGATGGGGTCTTCGACTCTATGGCTGTGGGGCCATCTATGCGTGAGCTGATTACGCGGGGGTTCCTCACCGACTACAGAGTGTTCGCCCCTCCCTCTGACATAGATATCACCCACGTTGAGACTGGAGCTGATGGTGATTTTAAAAAGGTACAGCTACACAAAGCTGTGCAGGAGTCCCATATAATAGGGGACATAGTGGATCACTATAAGAGGATTGCTCCGGGCAAGCTGGGGATCACCTTTGTTGACTCCGTTGATACCGCCACTGAAGTTGCCGCAAAGTACAATGCGTCCGGGGTACCTGCCGAGGTTGTGTCGGCTAAGACTCCAGCCCGTGTGCGCACTGAAATACTTCGTAGATTTAAACGCAGAAGTATCCTGCAGCTTGTCAATGTAGATTTGTTTGGTGAGGGGTTCGACTTGCCTGCGGTGGAGGTGGTAACCTTCGGTCGTCCGACACAGAGCTATGCACTGTACGTGCAGCAGTTTGGTCGAGCACTCAGAGTGCTGGAGGGTAAGGACCGGGCTCTCATCATAGACCATGTGGGTAATGTAGTAAGACACCGACTGCCCGATGCTGAGAAAATGTGGTCATTAGATGCAGGTGAGCGATCCCCGAGATCCAAGAGACCCGAGGACGATATACCTCTGCGCTACTGTCCGTCATGCACTCAGCCGTACGAGCGCGTGCTGATACACTGCCCGTTCTGTGGGGCTAAGTGGACTCCCGAAGAGAGATCCAAGCCTGAGTATGTGGATGGAGATCTATTTGAGCTGAGCCCTGAAGTGCTGGCGCAGATGCGCAAAGAGGCCGACAAAATCATTGAGGACCCACTGGCGCTCAAGTCAAGAATGATGCATGCAGGAGCACCACCAGCTGCCATCGGTGGGGCGGTTAAGAATCACGGACTACGGTACCTGGAGCACGAAGACCTGCGCCGCACCATGGGCTGGTGGTCAGCTAAACACCACATTCAGGGTAGGCCAGACGCGGAGATACAGCGCAGGTTCTACCACAAATTTGGGATCGATATGTTATCGGCCCAAGCCCTCAGCAGATCAGATGCTGAGTCACTTAAACTTAAAATACGAGAGGCACTACAATGAGCGACTGGATCAAAGCGACCGGAGAGAAACCTGATTTACCTGACGACACTTTAGTCGAGTGCGCGGTACGTAATACTAAAGGGGACACGTCAGAATACGACTACGCAGTGGGGTCTTTAGATTGGACGATTCCTGTATGGTGTATAGGAGGGATCGTGCGGTACCGGGTTCTCGAGCCATCTCTCTATACTGACAAGGATGGGTGGATCAAAGCGACCGGAAAGAAACCAAATTTACCTGACCATACTAAGGTATGTGTGAGGGTGACTATCAACTCACTGGGATATGTTAAAGAGATTAAACCCCAAATCGGGTCCTTAGACTGGAGCGTGCCTGCGTCAGATATAGGTGGTATCAAAGAGTACAGAGTGGTGGGCCCAGTCCCACACCCCGGTAAAATATGGGATTCCGAGTACTTATCTGATTTGATCAAGGCTGATAATTATGCAGAGGCTACCAGAGTGTGCCAGGCCAGGATGAAGCAGATCAGGGAGGCAGGGCTATGAACCTGTACTTATGGGGTATGGGGTGGGGGATTCCTGTTGAGGCTGTGGATGACTTGCGTTTGCAGATGGGTTTGGATCCTAGCCAGCCTAACAATGTGGGTGATATCAAGCTAACTGATGAGACCTCGGTACAGAATATGCGCCGACTACAAGCGGCTCGGGAGGGTCGCATCATGTGGCGCAATAATGTGGGTGCCATACGAGACGAGCGTGGTGTGCCGGTCCGCTATGGCCTGGCCAATGACTCAGCTAAGGTCAATAAGCAGGTCAAGTCTAGTGACCTAATTGGTATTACTCCCATACTTATCACACCCGAGATGGTGGGTGCCATAATCGGGCAATTCACGGCTGAGGAGTGCAAGAGACCTGGTTGGAAGTACACAGGGGACGAGCACGAGGCCGCACAATTGCGGTACCTGGAGATCGTTGTGGCGTGGGGTGGTGCTGCTAGTTTTACAAATGGCGTTGACGTAGACGTCATACGCAAGTAATATCCGCAAAGATTAATACGAGGTAACCAAAAATGAACAGAGCAAGAAAACCAAACGAGTCCTTTGATAATTATCGTAAGGCACTCAAAGTCAGGGAGCCATCTCGGGATAAAGTGCTGTATCAATCCACCAAGATTGTGACAATACCCTCACGTAGCGTACCAGGTATCATTGAGAATGTATTAGTATCTACAGGCCCTGCACGTAGACTGGGGGATGGCCAATATGTCAAAGGCTAACTCTACGCTGCAGATAGCAGTCAAGCTGGCCGAGAAGCACGGGTACCATCACATTACTCGGGAGATGATCGCGGACAAAGCTGTCATAGCCACAGGTACGGTATCCCTGCATCTCGGCACTATGGCTCAGATGCGCAAGAGTATTGTGCGCCACGCAGTTCGTACGGCTAACAAGCCCATCATGGCGCAAGCTATCCTGGCTCGGGATCCGTACGTGATGCGTAAGGTGCCCAAGGCCCAGAGAGAAGATATACTGGCGCGTATGGCATGAAGTCCCTGCCAGCATCTCTCAAAGCCTGGGAGCAGTACCCCCAGTTTGTGCTGTGTAAAGTGATCAACGGTCGCAAGACCCCGGTCGACTTATCCGGGCGTCCGATGGATCCCCATCTACCCCAGAACCAGATGGATTATTCCAGAGCAATAGCACTTGCTGATACCCTCGGGATGGGAGTCGGATTTGTGTTCACCGAGCGTGATCCTTTCTGGTTCCTGGATCTCGATCACTGCATCGATACGTCAACCGGACAGCTCAATGATATAGCAGCCCAACTTCTGGGAGTCTTTAAAGGTGCCGCAATGGAGACATCCATGAGTGGTGATGGTTTACACATATTTGGATGTGGGAGCGTAGGAGATCATGGCAAGAAAAATAAACAATACTGTATCGAATTCTACACAGAGGGAAGATTTGTATACCTTACTGGAGCGGAAGCCACCGGAGACGTTTGGCTCGATTGGTCATCTCAGCTACAGTGGCTCACACAAACCTACTTCCCCCCAAGAGAAATATCGGCTCAAGATGGTGAACGCGCGGATGCGGAGTACTCCAGCCCTTTTGATGATACTGAACTTGTACGACGCATGCTCAACTCCCGTGGAGGAGCGGCGGCTATCTTCGGAGGAAAAGCTTCAATTAAGGATTTATGGGAGTGTAATGTCGACGTACTATCTAGAGTGTACCCAACACAGAACGACCGTGACCCCTTTGACCGAAGCCTCGCGGATGCTTCCCTTGCCTCTCACCTCGCTTTCTGGACAGGTAAAGACGCCGAGCGCATGACACGATTAATGTGGCAGAGTCAGCTAGTCCGCGAGAAGTGGACGGCCCACCCTAGCTACATGCAGATGACCATTGATGGTGCTATATCCATCTGCAAGAACGTATACAAAGAGCGCAAGGAGGCTGAGCCACTGGCCACATCGCCATCAGCAAGTTTGGATCCTACCTTCACGGTGGGTGTGCAGTTCATGAGTTGCCAGCAGCAGGTAGAGTACTTCAAGAATTGTGTTTATCTACGTCGCAATCACTGCGTGATGACAGGCAACGGTTTGATGCTGAAGCCCGAGCAATTCAAAGCTGAGTACGCCGGGTATACGTTCGCACTGGATACACAGAATGATAAGACTACTACCAACGCCTGGGATGCGTTCATAGGTAATCAGGCCGTCAGGTTCCCCAGAGCTGATGGTGTTTGTTTCAGACCCGCTATGCCCCCTTTATCGATAGTAGAGGACGACGGGTTTACTCTGGTTAATAATTACATACCCATAAAAGTTAAGCGGTCGTCTGGAGATATAACTATATTCCATAATCACATGAAGCGACTGTTCCCGGTGAAGCACGACCGAGATATTATCTACGCGTACATGGCTGCTACAGTGCAGCACGTTGGCACCAAGTTTCAGTGGTGTCCGATCATCCAGGGTACCGAGGGCAACGGTAAGACCCTGCTGGCTCGCGTAGTAGAGCAAGCTGTGGGACGCCGGTATACCCACTACCCTAACGCATCCGAGTTGAGCAGTGGCGGCCTCAAGTTTAATGGGTGGATCGAGGGCAAGGTGTTTATAGCAATCGAGGAAGTGTATGTGTCAGACCGTAGAGATGCCACTGAGCCTCTTAAGATCCTGATCACTAATGACCGGATGGAGATCCAGCACAAGGGCCTGGCCCAATACACGGGTGACAACCTGGCTAACATTATGATGTTTAGCAATCATAAGGACTGCATGAAGTTGACCAAAGATCAGAGACGTTATTTCGTAGTGTACACCGGCCAGCAATCCGCACAGGATCTGCATGACCAGGGTATGAATAACGACTATTTTAAGCGGGTATATGACTGGCTCAAATTGCATGATGGTTACGCAATGGTGTCAGAGTTCCTGCATACCTACCAGATCCCAGAAGAGTGGAACCCAGCGGGCGTATGCCAGCGTGCGCCTAAGTCATCCAGCACCGATGAATCTATCGGCCACAGTTTGGGTTTCGTAGAGCAGTGCGTACTGGAGGCTGTGGCAGAAGATCGACCCGGGTTCCGTGGTGGATACATCAGCAGCTATGCCTTCGGTAACTTACTTAAAGAGATCCACTACGACGGCAAGATCAGCCCTTATAAGCGTAAGGAGTCTCTGGAATCTCTAGGCTATATGAGACACCCTGCGCTCAAAATGGGGCGGCTGGACAATGCGGTGTCGGCTGAGGGATGCAAACCTACCCTGTTCTACAAGGGTGGAGTCAACATTGATGCAGCACCGGCTGATGTTAAAGCAGATTATGAACTTAAACAGGGGTACATCATGAGCCCCGCGACTTTCTAGGAGAATATCATGGACTTACACTTTTACATATTTTTAATCTGGCTGGTGTCACTAGTGGCTCACTTGCACACCAAGTTCAAGCGGGGGGAGGAGGTGTGGATGGCACTCTGGTACCTTTGGTTGTTCGCAGTACCTATCTACTTTAGTGGATTGTCTGTGATGTACGTGTTCGGGGGTGGGATGTGAGTACTGTTAAGTACATAGAGATGGCCACCACTCATGAGGTTGTGGAGTTCAAGGACCACTTCACATTCCGTAAGGATCGTAAGCACTATAGGCTGCAGAGGTTCGCTCTGTGGATCCTGCGTAAGTTGGGGTGCTACTCTAATGTAGCGCAGCCTAAGGTCTCTTATCATGAGTTCAATCCTAAGAACATATTGGAGGGTATATTGGGCCAGAAGGGTGGCATCCTAAAGTCATACGATTACCGGGGGGAGTATGTGTTAATGGGGCCAAAGCAGTTCGATGAGCTAGGTGGGTTCCTAGAGGTGAACAAATTGTTCTCCTTTAAGGTGGAGGTTTATTCTAACGAACGTGTTTTCGACATGAAGATAATTATAATTCCCTGGATGGATGGGGTGCTTGTGGTTCCTGGCTTAGAGAGGTATGCAATATGAGACCCGAAGTAATAGATTTTTCCCAGCGCATGGAGTTCGTGCTGCAGGAGAACGACGATAAGTCGCACTGGTCCGAGGCTACGCAGAACTACCTGCAGGCCAAACTAGAAGCGAGTCAGGCCAAGCTGCACAATGCGGTGTGTGATAATAAACACGGCGAGGTGGTGAAGCAGGCGGTCCATGTAGCTAACTATGCAATGATGCTGGCGGATAATGCGGTCAGGTTGCAGGCCCGGAGTCCCAAGTCGTGACGGTTATAATCACTCTTAAGGGTAAGCAGTTTGAGCGCAACTACGACCCCAGGTTCTGTCAGCTTCCTGGGTGTGGAGTCAGGATCCCTTTTCGCATGAGTAAGACTGGGGTGCCAGAGTCGTGCTCTAAGTACAACAAGCGTAAAGGGTGCTGTGATAGTCACAGTCGTAAGATCCAAAAGCTGGCCCGGATACCGCCCCCACCAGGGCGCGCCGAGATGGCTATTAACAACTTTTTATTTGGGAGATTAGCAAGATGAAATAGACGCGGTTTGGCTGTTGACACACACCTCCTGCTGATATACTCTCAGAGCTCAATCAACGAAAGGTAAAATGACATGCATGGCTTACAAACAATTAAACGTACCAATGAATACGCTATTAAGGCTTACCTGGGTAATGCCGAGGAAGGCGCTCACCTGGTGAAGGCTCCTACCGACGAGCGCTTCGATCACAATATACCGTGGCACTTCGAATCCAATGTCCTGCATGTGCATCTGCACGACAATACGAAGGCTACAGACCTGATGAAGCTGAAAGCCCTGGTTGCTGCCGAGGTTGGTCCTAGCTTCGCTACTAAGTGGCACCGCTACGAGTAACTCAATACCCTCCCCCAACTTGCCCGGCCTAGAGCCGGGTTTTTTTTTTTATTTGAAATAAAAGTTGACACCTCCGTCATTTTCCTCTAAAGTCTCGTTAAGTTAAATTAATTAAGAGAAGTAAGGATGGGTACATACAAAGCAAAACCCCGAGTGGATCTGAGTAACCTGGTACCAGGGGTTGTCGGAGGCACGTACAATGTGATGGGTGAGATCACATCATTGAAGCGCGTTCATAATCGGTTCGATGCGCACAATCCTCGCTATACCATATGGGTGCAGTCTGGCAATAACCGGTTCTTCGGAACCCTACCGAGGCACCTACTGGGGGCCAGTGTGGGGTCGTGGATCGAGTTTAGGGCTGAGGTAGAACAGTCCCCAGATAACCGCCACGTAGGATTTTTCAAGAGGCCCAGGAAGGTGTGAGACCGATATGGATTATAGACCAATATGCGATTGCGGTGCGTACCACTTCCCTCATAAGCTTGGGGGTGGTAAGTGCGATGGGTCAGCGTACGCGGAGTACTACTCGCTGCACGTGGGATCCTCGTGCGAAGGGTGTAACTGCTACCAGGGAGGGTGTGATGTGATAGCTGGTAAGGAGAAAATTAAGTACGGTGAATGCTATGTTGAAGCGTACGGAGGTGGTCATGTGAGGCTGGAGCCAGCTGATCATGAAATTGATGAATACAACTGTGAGTATATGTTATGAGTAAAATTGAAATGATGGAGCAAATACTTAAGAAGCATGCGCTATGGCTGACTGGTGACCCTGAGGGGGTGATGGCCAACCTACATGGGGCCGACCTGATTGAGGCCGACCTACGTGGGGTCAACCTATATAG
>Ga0102953_1000152_pt1 | contig 46599 bp, 43 predicted proteins | sample SalPon2A_C_D2_MG_FD_78509 | JGI IMG/M metagenome (GOLD analysis project Ga0102953, IMG submission 78509) | Soil microbial communities from South San Francisco under conditions of wetland restoration - Salt Pond MetaG R2A_C_D2_MG | ecosystem: Environmental > Terrestrial > Soil > Wetlands | place...
AGGCGCCAAATCTTTAATGAGCGGCTCGATATACTCGAAGGCCTCTTGCTCGCCGCCAATCATTGTGCAATAACCGACCTTCAGCCCCCAGATACCGCCGCTGACCCCAGCGTCAACGTAATGAATGCCCTTTTGAGAAAGCTCTTTGGCGTGCAGGATGTCATCTTTGTAATAAGAGTTTCCCCCTTCTACAAGGATATCTCCCGGCCCCAGAAGCGCAGCAACTTCAGCGATATGCTCCCGAGTTGCCTGGCCGGCCGGCAACATAAGCCAGATAATTTTGGGTGAAGCCAGAGAGCCGACAAGTTCTTCAATGGAAAAACTTGCCCGGGCGCCTTCTGCAGCGATCTCCTGAGTTTTCTCCGGTGATCTGTTGTAGGCAACTACTGTATGCCCCGCCTGCAGCAACCTTCGCGCCATGTTCATCCCCATTCGCCCCAGCCCAATCATTCCTAATTCCATAGCTTCCTCCTCAATTGTCTCCGTGTGCAGAACAAATTTTGATAGTCTCGCAGTTAACCTGCCACGGCAGGAAACGAAAACCTGCTCACCATCTCCGTACCAGTTTGTGGGTTCCTGATCTTAGAAGTTGGCGTCGGATCTATTGAGACTTTTTCCGAACTTGTCAAATTTTAATTGACATTACCCGAACCAACAATAATTAGTACTCAATACTATTATTATTTTAAAAGTACATGCAAAAAAGCAGCGACCATCACTGGAACAAGAGAGGCTGCGTTGGCAAAATTTGATTACGATATCGGTGTTATTGGCGGAGGTGCAGCGGGACTTACTGTGAGTTCCGGCGCAGCACAGCTTGGCGCCAAAACCCTGCTGGTTGAGCGGGAAGAAACACTTGGCGGTGACTGCCTGCATTATGGCTGCGTCCCCAGCAAGACGTTGATTAAAACTGCGCATGTATACCATCAAATTAAAAACAGCACCAAATTTGGCCTTCCCCAGGCAAAAATAGCCGCTGCTGACTTTAAAGATGTTGCCGCTCGAATCAGATCGGTTATTGATGTCATTCAAGTCCATGATTCGGTTGAACGTTTTTGCAAACTTGGCGTTCAGGTTGAATTCGGGCAGGCTGAATTTACTGACGAACACACCATTCGCCTTAACGGCAGACACTACTCGGCAAAGTTCTGGGTCATCGCCACCGGGTCGTCTCCTGCTGTTCCCAAAGTAACGGGCCTGGAAACCACTTCTTTTTTAACCAACAAAGATATCTTCACGCTTGACAAACTTCCCCCTTCAATGGCCATTTTAGGGGCGGGCCCAATTGCTATTGAGATGGCCCAGGCCTTTTGTCGGCTGGGCACCAAAGTCCATGTTATTCAGCGCAGCAACCAGATTCTCAGTAAAGAAGATAAAGATGTCGCAGACCAGTCCATGGCAATTCTTGCAAAGGAAGGTGTCAACTTTCACCTGGAGAGTACCGTCACCGGCATACATGATCTTGGCCCCAGCAAAGAGATCCATATTTCCGGCCCTGCCGGCAGGAAGACGACACTGGTTGCCTCCGAACTGCTGGTTGCCCTGGGCCGCAGCCCCAACGTTGGGAATATGGGACTTGAGCGTATTGGTCTCGACTACACGCCAAAAGGGATTATCGTCGACAATCGTCTACGCACAAACCATAAGCATATCTTCGCGCCGGGTGACATCAACGGATCCTATATGTTTACCCATGCCGCCGGCTACGAGGGTGGGATCGTAATTGGCAATGCTGTTTTCAGACTGCCGCGCAAAGCTGACTACACATTTCTGCCCTGGTGCACCTATACCCATCCTGAAATTGCCAGTGTGGGACTGAACGAAAAATCGGCTGCAACAAAGGGAATCTCATACACTGTCTGGACTGAAAATTTTGCCAATAACGACAGGGCGCTGGCCGAAGGAGAGCAGGCGGGTAAAATTAAAATGCTCTTAAACGAAAAAGAAAGGCCAATCGGCATACAGATTATCGGCCCGCACGCCGGTGACATCCTGGGTGAATGGGTTGCCGTGCTCAACGGCAATATCAAACTGGCTACCCTTGCCAGTGCTGTCCACCCCTATCCCTCTCTTGCGGAAATCAACAAAAGAGTCGCCGGAACCTATTTTTCCGGAAAGATTTTTTCCGATACAGTCAAAAAGGGGCTCAAGCTTTTTTTCAGCCTTAAGGGCGGCACAGGTGAAAACCCATGCACAAAGCTATAGATAAAGACTAAAGGCTACCTTTTTTAAGAGCAAACATGTCCAAAGAACCCATACAGCCATTCAACCAATTCCGGCAACATCTGTTTTTTAAATATATACTTAAATATGAAAAATTCCGGCATCGACACCTTATTCTGGAAATCCACAGACTGGCGGCATACCTTAACGACACCATTTTCCCCGCCTTGCAGGCCAAAAACAAAAGCCATTATACCTGTCAGATAGACAACTATCAGCTTATATTTTCTGATCTTCCTGTCGCAGATAAACCTCCTGACACCTTCAGGATCGCCAAATTTCTCCAACGAAACGGAATCAACAACATTGTTTTTGATTCGCGCCTGGAAAAAAATCAAATTGTCGAGTCCCTCAGTGTTCTGATTTATGCGGCTTCCCAATTAAAAGAGGTGGATGGTGGAGATGTTCCTGTACATATACTGAATTCAACTGCCTTGGCCAAAGCCCTGATAAACAAAAAAGGTTTGCAGAGATTCTGCGCCCGAATCCAGTTCGACAGGGACCGTAACACCCTTACTATTTTGTATTCATACTGTGAATTGTTTTACACCTATTCGCTTAATCAAGTTTTTAAAAAAATTGGCCAGCAACTAAACCATCGCTCCTTATTTGCCTTTGCTCCCTGGGCAGGTATCGTAGCGTTCCTGCTTTTATTCTTTCATATCTGGTTTTGGGGATCTGCTTCGACAGCCGAACTCGCGGCTGGTCTTTTTGCCAGCGTCATTCTCGGCTTGGCAACTGCCTATTTTTTTCAAACCCTGGCATCAACTGTCTATGACAAGGAACATCAGGAAGTCCTTGTCCAGGAAAGAATTAAGGAAATAACCACACTTTCTCAATTTCCCCAGCATAACCCTAACCCGATTCTAAAAACCGACAAACAGGGCAAAATTCTCTTTCACAATGCCGCATCCCAAAATCTCCTGCAGAAGATGGAGCGAAAAGCCACTTCCTACCATGAACTTCTCCCTCAGGATGCAGACCAGATAATCCAGCAATGCCTGGCGACAAATTCCAGCTTTGACATTGAAGCAAGCCGTTATAATCGCGAGTTACGCTATACGGTTTCCGCTTTTAGCAATGAAGAGGCGGTCTTCTGGGCCATCACAGATATCACACGTCTGAAAAAACTCGAACATGCCCTGCGGGATTTGAACCAGTCCTTAGAAATTAAGGTCAAAGAAAGAACCCATGAACTGGAATCCACTAGAGACGTTACCATCTTAACGCTCTCATCCCTGGCAGAAACACGAGATCCGGATACCGGCGCTCATCTCCAGCGCACCCGCCTCTATGTCAAGACCCTTGCCCAACATCTGCGCACCAATCCCAACTTTTCCCCTGTACTTGATGATGACTTGGTTATCGATCTCCTCTATCGTTCTGCTCCGCTCCACGATATCGGCAAGGTAGGAATCCCAGATTCTATCCTTCTAAAACCTGGGCCGCTTACACCGGCAGAATTTGAACTGATGAAAGAGCACCCTCGCCTGGGCGGCGACTCATTGAAACTTGCGGAGAAGACGCTTGGCTCCAATGCCTTTCTGCGCTATGCCTGGGAAATTGCCTATTATCACCATGAAAAATGGGATGGCAGCGGCTATCCCTTTGGCTTGAAAGGGGACGACATCCCCATTTCCAGCCGCTTAATGGCGCTGGCCGATGTTTATGATGCCCTCATCAGCAAAAGGGTCTACAAAAAGGCCTTTACCCATGAAAAATCACGAGAAATTATTGAACAAGGGAAAGGCACTCACTTTGACCCTGCCGTGGTTGACGCGTTTCTGGCTGAGGGAAATACTTTTATTGCGATAGCCAGGCAGTACGCAGAGTAGTTCAGTGCGAAAAGTTCACAGGTGATAGGACAAAACAGCCAGTGAGATTTTCACTGGGGTTTAAAGTTGCCAAATCGATTCAACTGATGTGCATGAAAAAAACAACAAACGCCAAATTATTCAACCTCATCCATTATACATGGACCCTGTTCGGACTCTGGACCGTACTTGTCATCACCCTTCTAGGTCTGGAATATATTGAGACCCAGGATTCCGCTGTTGAAGTTGCCGTCAACACTGCCAGAGCCCATCTTGACAAAGATAAATCATTCCGCTTCTGGGGAGCCCTGCACGGCGGCGTATATGTCCCTGTGCGGGAAGACACCCCTCCCAACCCTTACCTGAGTGGCATAAAGGAGCGAGATATCGAGACTGAATCAGGCTTGAAGCTGACGCTCCTTAACCCCGAATATATGTTGCGGCACCTTAACGAGACTTTTTCAAAACTATATGGGATTGCAGGCCACATCACCAGTTTGAATCCACTACGCCCCGAAAATCGTCCTGATGCCTGGGAGATAATCGCCCTTAATAAATTCAGTAACGGTGCCGATGAAGTCATGGAAATTATCACCCCGTCCGGAGAATCCCCTTCATTAAGACTCATGCAACCCCTTTACGTTAAGCCGGAGTGCTTATGGTGGAACGATCTCAGTGGACAGCACATTGAAGAAGGGAACAACGTTTTCTATCTCTTTACCAATCTCAGGGGTATCTCCTCATGAAAACAGTTAACAAAACTGTCATGCTGATTGATGATGAAGCAATTATCTTGAAAACAATGGCCAGCAAACTTGCAAATGAAGGCTTTACCGTTCTCGCTGCAGCTACTGGCATGGAGGCCCTTGAGATTCTTTCCAGACAAACCGTCCATATGGTTATTACCGACCTGATGATGCCGGATATGAACGGCATTGAGGTCCTGGAAAGAGTTAAAGAATATAATAAAGAAATTGCCGTCATTATTCTTACCGGCTATGGCGAATTGACCTCCGCTGTTGAAGCTCTTCGACTGGGGGCTGAAGACTATTTACTTAAACCTTGCGACCTGAACGAACTTTTATTCCGAATGTATAAATGCTTCGAAAATCAATCCCTCAAAGAGATGGTTCAACGCTATGAAGAGATCCTGCCGATCTGCCTAGAATGTAAAAGAATTCGAGATGACAGCCATAGCGAACCTGGCAAAGGACCGTGGATTTCCATTGAAAAATACCTGACCAGAAAGGCCGGGAATCATATGTCGCATGGCTATTGCCCGGAGTGCGGCAACAAACTTTTGTCGTCTATTGATGACCTGTAAAAAGTGAAAATCGTTAAAAGGTCTGATCGAAAATGATACCACTTTCACTTTGAAGCTTTGCAAACAAGCTAGGCAGTTCATCCACAGAAACTGTCATGTCATGTATCACTTTACACACATGGCCATCAGAACAGTCATAGACATCGAGAACAAAGCCGTCTTCTTCCTGAAGGAGCAGCAGATGAATCCCAGCTCCATTTTTTTCCAGGTGTAAATTGACCTCTGCGGCAAGCCGCTTAACGTCTCTTACCCCGGCAGCGCTCAACTTGACTGCCTTTCGTCTTTGTTTTTCCCGGTGTTCAGGATACTCCCTTTTTCTCAGCGGACTGACCGCCTTTGCTTCTTTGACAGGCAAGGTTGGAGTAACGTCCCGACGAACTGGCTTAGGTGTTTTTGACTGAGAAAGTGTCCCGGTATCTTTGACCTCATACACTACCATAGTGGTACCGCCTTATTTTTTTGCCTTTACTATATGTTTCGGCAAAAAGCCGGTCGTTCATAAGCGGTTTCGCTTTTAGGCAATTACCCTGGAGGGAGTGGATGACAAATCTCCTAGAGTGTTATCTCCATTCCTTCCCGCGCAAAAAAAATCTCAGAAGAACCGTCTTTACCTGACCGGCAATGAACCTTTGCCAATTCATCTAATTGGTCATCGGTACGCATCGGCTCGTGATGAAACAGAGCCATTTTTTTTACACGATTCCGCAATGCCACTTGCACGGCATACTCCATCGGGGAGTGCCCCCAGCCAATTTTGGAGCTCTCATACTCTTCCAAGGTATACTGGGTGTCAAATACCAGAAAATCTGCATCGGCAACAAAATTTTCCATTAATTGGTTCTGTTCCTGGGCCACCAACGCTCCCTCAGCGGCCATCCCTTCATCATAAGAAGGATCGTTAGGATCGGTGCAAAATATATTCTGGTATGGTTCTGTATCGTAGGCTGTGCAAAACACCTTCCCCTTATACTCAAAACGATACCCTAAACATAGGATCGGGTGGTTGAGATATTTTGTTGTGAGCTTGATTCCATCCCCAAGGTCGAACTGGCCTTCCTTAAGATGGAAATACTGAAGATTGGCAGCAAGCTCTGCATCCCGGACAGGAAAATATCGATAGGTCATCTGGCCACCGACAATATTCTCAAGCGTATCCGACTCGTGAGTAACAGGACCATGGACGCGAACCGTCGATGTTGGGAGGTACAGCGGCACAAAAAACGGAAAGCCCATGATATGGTCCCAGTGAGTATGGGAGAGGTAAAGATCTATATTGATCGGACCTTTTGGTAAATCATTGGCCATCATGTAGTTGCCTAATTCCCTGACGCCGGAACCTGCATCAATGACAATCAAACGATCAATCTCATCAAAACGCAGCTCAATGCAGGTTGTATTTCCACCATATTTCACTGTCTGTGGCCCCGGACAAGGGATAGAACCACGTACTCCCCAAAACTTAACCCTCATGAATTACTCCTTATCCACCCCTTGCAAAAATACCTGCGCTTTTTCTATCTCACTTTTAACCGTCACATGAAGGTCCTTCATATCATCCCATTTCATATCCATGAGATCAAGAGCCTCCTGGATATGCTGCCCCTCCGGGAACAGATCACCAGCCGAACCGAATTCAAAAAGATTCGCATAAAGATTTGCCAGGGCAACTGCAGAAACAATTTGCCTGTTATTCTCAGAAGATTTTGCTGGCGAATGGTGAAAACAAAGAGCTTCAACAATGGTATCGTTGAGCTGCCACTTTTTACCGATCATTAACCCTGCTGCGCCATGATCAATTCCAACAATCAAACTTTCAGAGCGAAGAAGCGAGGACTGTTCCAGCTCAGCCAACTGTAGAGCCTGAACATATGTTTCAGCAAAACAATTATTAAGCGGGATTTTACCAAGATCATGAAGCATTCCAGCCACGAAATACTCCTCTCTCTCTGAAACAGGGACATTCTTTATACCGGCAAGCAGCTTTGCCGTAACCCCAACACAAATTGAATGGGCCCAGAAAGAATCCATTGGCAGGCTCTTAAAAGAATCCTGTTTCCCCAGTGTCCCAATCACGGCTGTGCTCAAAGCAAGGTTTTTCACCGTATTCAAGCCAAGCATAATGATTGCCCTGGCCAGAGAAGATATCTGATTGGGTAATGAGTAATAGGCAGAGTTGATCATCTTAAGCACCTGGCCGGTAAGGACAGGGTCAAGGGCAATAACTCTGTTCAGATCATTCGCTGAGGTGTTAGGAGTATTGCAGACCTCAAGGACCTTGGTCACAGTCGTTGACAGACTGGGCATTCGATCGATGAAATCTTTAATTGCATTTTCCTGTTGTTGGGAGGCTTCCATTCCAGATCTAAATATCACAATTATGAGATGTTTCTATTTCCTGCGCATGCACACAACTGACATGTATAACGTTATCATGGATAAGCCACCCGTGTAAAAACCTTTTTGAAAAAAAATCAAGATGATACACTGCGGAACCCCATACTTTCTTGCACCAAAAAGTGTCACATTCATAGGCAGCAGAGAGCCCGCAACACAACACAGGCTTGGAATGGTCACCTTCTGGCGTTTAACAAGAAAAAGCCCTCACTCTCCCTGCCGTCTGTTAAAGGCTACCGCTTCTTCATAGGCAACCCCGGTGCCGCCGAAAATATCAAGAGCACTGCCAATGGTCGCATCAAGCTTACCCTTGCCGACTTCCTTTATTAATTCAAGATCTTCAAGGCTTTTCACACCCCCGGCATAGGTCGTGGGAATAGTAACCCAGTTCCCTAGATCGCAGGCCAACTGTTCTTCTATTCCGTCACATTTACCCTCAACATCAACGGCATGAATTAAAAACTCACAACAAAATCCTGAAAAATAACGCAATGATTCCTGGGAAATCTGAACTTCTGTAAAATTTTGCCAGCGATCAGTTACAATGAAATATGTACCATTCTTTTTTCGACAACTCAGATCCAGGACAAGCCTGTCCCTGCCGACCAATTCCAAAAGAGACCGTAATCTGTCCTCATATACCTGGCCGTCCTTAAACACATATGACGTAACAATGACCCCACTAGCACCCTGTTCAAGCCAGTATGCCGCGTTTTCCTCCGTAATGCCTCCACCGACCTGCATTCCACCGGGATAAGCGTTAAGGGCCTCAGCTGCTGCTTGATCACATCCAGGGCCCAGCTTAATGATATGCCCACCTGTCAATCGATCCCGATGATACATTTCAGCATAAAAAGACGAGGGCTTGTCTGAAGCAAAATTGGTAGTAGGACTTGAATCTGTATCGGTTAGTGTTGAGCCGACAATTTGCTTCACTTTTCCTTCATGCAGGTCTATACAGGGTCTAAATTTCATTGTAATTCTTCCCTCCCTTTAAAAACAATAATGGCCAAGGCGGATTAAAAAACATCAATCCGCCTTGGCCATTATTACTACCAGATATCTTTAAATATATCAGTTCTAGAATCGCGTTCCCCAAACAATCAGACTGGTTGGGTCAAGTCGCAGGGTTTTGCCTGGCTCAATGCAGCCAGTAGTATCCTTTACAATGTTCAGGAAAACCTTACTTTCACCGTTTGATTTCGCCTGCAGTACGATGACAGAGTCGAAAAGATCTGCAACCTTATTGCAGGGAGCAGGAATGCCTTCCGGACTTACTTCTGAATTGTCCCGATGAGTCAAGGCTGAGAACCAGAGGTTCAAGTCGGCCTTTGCTTGCAAATCGCTCATATCCTCAAGAGACGCACGATCAACTTTTCCAAAATCAAGCCCATCAATTACCATACAGCTCGGCCGAAAGATGTCCTGGTAAATCAAATCATTCAGCCGCTCTTCAAGCTTTGGACGGCTGAATGATGACTCGTTAAAGGTCATGATCATCCTATTGCCCATCAATTCACGCTGCAACTCTGCCAGATTTTCCGGTTTAGAGCCCGCAGTAATGTCAGCAAGAATATCATCGTACCAGGCTTTGGTTTTCTCAATACTCTGGCCAATGCTCACATGAAGAACTTTCTTCCCTTTCAGCATATTATCAAGGGCAATCTGGACCAAAATCGCAGTTTTACCCAATCCGGCACGGGCCATTATCAAGCCCATACGCTCACTGCTTTTATCACCGCTTGTCACTACATTGAATGCTCCGAGTGGGTTTTTTGATATCAGATCATTTTTCAGCATGATTTCTTCCTTAACTTAATAGTTTTATAAAAGATTACAGGTCAGAAGGCGGGTTGCCGCCATAGTCACTTATCCCGTGATCATTTACTATTTTTTTTCTGCTTCAGCCTTTTTCCTTACGGCTGTAATAACTTCTTCAGACACGGATTTTGGCACTTGTCTATACGTTGCAAACTCCATAGTAAACTCAGCTTTTCCCTGAGTCAAGGAGCGAAGATCTGTTGAGTAGCCAAACATCTCGGCAAGAGGCACTTCAGCCTCAATAACTGTATAATCACTTTCCTCGAGAGTCCCGATAATCATACCTCGGCGCTGATTCAGGCTTCCCATGACAGCCCCTTGGAACTCGGTTGGACCCTCAACGGCAACCTTCATAATGGGCTCCATCAGCACAGGCCCCGCTTTCTGGTACCCTTCTTTAAAAGCACCTTTGGCTGCCAGTTGAAAAGCAACGTCGGATGAGTCAACCGCATGAGCGGCACCATCATTAATTGTACAACGAATTCCCGTCACTGGAAAACCAGCCAAAGCACCTTTCTCAAAACTGGCTTTGAACCCCTTATCACAAGAAGAAATAAACTCCCTCGGAATCACGCCGCCAACAATTTTATCTACAAACTCGTATTCACCTTCTTCAAAAGGCTCCATGAAGCCGCCAACACGACCAAACTGACCAGAACCACCGGTCTGCTTTTTATGGGTGTAGTTAAACTCCGCCATCTTCGTAATAGTCTCGCGATATGCAACCTGGGGTGCACCAACTTCTACCTCGGAATCATACTCGCGTTTCATGCGCTCAATATATACTTCCAGATGAAGCTCGCCCATCCCTGAAATAATTGTATCACCGGTTTCATGGTCTACAAATGTTTTAAAAGTTGGATCTTCCTTGGTAAACCTGTTCAAGGCCTTAGACATATTCCCCTGGGCTTTATTATCCTTTGGTTTGATAGCCAGTGAAATAACCGGAGCAGGAACATGCATAGAACTCATGGACATCGAAATTTCAGAAGCGGTAAAGGTGTCACCGGAAGCACAATCAACACCAAAAAGGGCCACAATATCCCCTGGCCCTGCCATATCGATATCTTCCATTTCATTCGAATGCATTCGGGCCAGCCGCCCGATCTTTACCTTTTTACCAGTACGGCTGTTGATAATAGTATCACCTTTACGCATGGTCCCCTGGTAGGTCCGAATATAGGTCAGCTGACCATAGCGCCCGTCTTCAAGCTTAAAAGCAAGACAGATAAGAGGTGCATCCTCACTGTTTTTCAGAATTACCTCTTCTTCATTATTATCCAGGTCAAGGGCCGTATTTTCAATCTCTGCTGGTGCGGGCAGATAATCAATAACAGCGTCCAGCAAAGGCTGCACACCTTTATTTTTGTAGGCAGAACCCATGAAAACCGGAGCAAGTTCCAGGGCAAGTGTCCCTTTTCTCACGGCATCTATGATCATTGCTTCCGTCGGAGTTCCTTCAAGTACAGCCTCCATCAGTTCATCGGAAAACATTGACGCGGCATCAAGAAGCAGTTCTCGTTTCTCTTCCGCTAAGGCTGCTAGTTCAGCAGGTATTTCCGCTTCGCGAATGGATTCCCCGTTGGCACCTTCAAAATAAAGGGCCTTCATCTTGACCAGGTCAACAACGCCGGCAAGATCTGCCTCGAGCCCAATTGGAATCTGCATAAGTACCGCATTAAGATTAAGCTTATCACGTACCTGATCGGCTACTCGCTGCGGATTGGCACCAGTCCTGTCGCATTTATTTACAAAAACAATGCGTGGCACTTTATAGCGAGTCATTTGGCGATTAACAGTAATACTCTGCGATTGAACACCACCGACTGAGCAGAGAATCAGAACAGCCCCATCAAGAACTCGGAGGGCTCTTTCTACCTCAATCGTAAAATCGACATGACCAGGAGTATCGATAATATTGATATCATGCTTCAGCCAGCTGCAGTAAGTTGCGGCTGACTGGATAGTGATACCACGCTCCTTCTCAAGCTCCATGGAGTCCATGGTTGCACCAACGCCATCCTTGCCTCTGACCTCATGAATGGCATGGATTTTAGCGGTATAAAAGAGCACCCTCTCGGTCAATGTTGTCTTCCCTGAGTCGATATGGGCACTAATCCCGATATTTCGAACTTTCTCTAGGTCCTTTTTCATCTCTACTTCCTTTACATGTGACATGTCATAGTCGTTATAACAATAAAAAAACGGCCATGACATGGGTGCATAACAGAATCACCCCGAGACCGACCGTTAATTACGCTTCGAAGAACCGCTATACATACAGCATGCCCACATCTTTGTCAAGACAAAGATTGCCATCAGAAGCGGTTCTCGTAAACTATGAAAAGCAAATCGACACCCAACGGCCATAAAACATGGAGGCCCTTTTCCAGACCGCTGGATCGTATCAACAATTAAGATATTTATTTAGATAAAAAGCCAGCTCACAAATGCACAGAAGATTAACTGAAAGACAAAGCAAACAGGCCTGCAATTGCCTGACGCCCGGCTTCAGTCAAGTTTCGAGTTCCTGAACAGGCCAGGGTATCAAATTTGATTTGCGGTGTCCCTTCTATCCAGGTCCCATGCTCCCAGTTAAACCATTTCTCCCGAGTTTGATCAAAGACACTCAACGGTCTGTTAAATAATTTTGCCAACTCCACTGTCCAGCCAGTCCCACCCTTAACGGTATTATCATCAAGAATTTTCCCGACCACAAATACCTGATGACCGCTGTTAACTACATGAAACAAGACCTGGAGCACCTTTCTGATTTTTTCTGAACCATAGTACTTACGATGCATCATCTTTGAGACAATTTCCATACTGATATTGCCGCGTTCCAGTTCATCGGCAGCAAGCACGTTAACACACTGGGGATTCTCCCGGTCTATGGTTTTACCGGCAAAGGTATAGACACATTCCTGCATCCCCCTGCGAACCGCCTCTTCCCCAAAGGCCGCCTCAGCACCCTTTAAACCACTGGTAAACACCGTGCATTTTTCCTTATTCACCATAATTATCTCCCTATAAAATTATAATCTGCGGTTCGTTCCATTTTGCGCCATAGCCAGTAATCCGACATATCGTATGGTCTGTCCAGTGATTAGTCAAGGTCATTGTATTATATTTCCCAATGCTTGACAAATCTCCGCACAGGACTCGAAGTAAGGGATATGAAGCAAATTAAGCTTGGCATTGCTACTACATACCTAACGACGAGCCTTAAAAAAATTCTGCAGTAATCGACCGCACTGCTCCGCCATCAGGCCGGAACTGATCACTAAGGCATGATTAAGCCTGCCATCACTTCCAACCTGGTATTGGCTGACAATAGCACCGGCTTTCGGGTCGGCAGCACCATAGACAAGGCGGCCTACCCTGGCATGAATTAATGCTCCGGTGCACATTATACAGGGCTCAAGGGTAACATAGAGGGTTGTGCCGGTAAGCCGATAATTAGCGAGCTGCCTGCCGGCCTTTCTCAGAACAAGAATCTCAGCGTGAGCACTCGGGTCCGAAAATTCAATGCAGCGATTACCATCCAGGGCAAGGACTTTTCCATCACAATCAACAAGGACAGCTCCAATTGGCACCTCTCCCCGCTCGGCTGCAGATAAAGCCTGCTCGTAGGCCAACTGCATACATTGGTCGTCTGCGGCCTTTCTCATTATAGGCTAACTGACACTCTCCTGGCGCTTCTGCTGATTTGCGTAATTTGCCGCTTCCCAGCCGGCCACACACCCCTCACCAACTGCTTTGGCCATCTGGTAGGGTTGTCCGGCTATGTCCCCGGCTGAAAAGATGCCGGCAATATTTGTTTCTTGCTTTTTATTGGTGTCGATATGGGTCAAGGTGTCCATATCCAGCATAACACCAAGGTTAACGGCCAGTTCGACGGCCCCCTTGGCGCCAAGCTCGACAAACACGCCGTCAAGAGTAAGTGTGCTTCCATCATCAAGGAGCAATGATTCCACTTCATTTTCACCCTGAATTTTCTCAACCCACTTTCCTTCCAGAAGTACAACATCACTATCTGTCAGTTTTTTTCGAAGATCAGCAGAGACCGTCAACTCTTTGGCAATAAGGCTCACCTCAGAGGCATAACCCAAAAGGGTCAACGCACCATCAACTGCGGCACTGCCATTACCAACCACCGCGACTTTTGCTTTTCGATAAAAATTGGCATCGCAATCAACACAATAGCTTACACCACGACCAAAAAGCCTCTTCTCACCTTCCACCTTAAGTTTTTTCCGTGATGTCCCGGTGGCAAGAATCAAGGTCCGGGCAATGTATTTCCCTGAGTCTGTTTTTACCACAAACAAGTTCCCCTGCTGCTCAATCTGCAAAACATCCTCCTCCCTGACCTGGGCCCCAAAGCGTTTCGCCTGACCTACGGCAACATTGAGAAGATCAGCACCATCAACAACACCATCAACACACAGGTAATTTTCCACATGGGCCGAATAGATACTGCTTTGGGGGCACTTACCAAAAACAACCACACTGGTCTTTTTCCGGGCAGCGTGCAAGGCTGCCTGCAGTCCGGCAGGGCCCGCACCAACAATGGCAACATCAATTATTTCCTGGTTCATACAAATCACCTATTAGATATAAATCATCCACGACATTATCAGGGACAGAGTCTTTGTCACTATTCAGATTTGATGGCGTCGCAAATGATCAAAGCTAGCACTCAGAAGCATGGGTGTCAAGAAAGGCTGTTTAGAAATAATTTAAATTGCTGCAAAACTCAGCCGCCATCTGAACAAAAGTTTTTTTTCGCAGATTCACACCAGACATCATACAGCTGGGTATGGGAAGTCCGGTAGATCAATCAGTTTAGCGAACCGCTGTTTTTTAACCGTGTTACTTTCATGAAAATCAACAACTTTTTCTATTATCTCAAGAAGTTGTGCCTCACCTACACCCTTTGCTATCCTCTTGCCGCTTCGTGGTGAAGTCCCTCCCTTGCCCCCGACATAAAGATCATAACCAACCTTGGTCGCTTTGATACCTATGTCTGTATTCATTGAATTCGCACAACAGGCTGGACACCCAGAGATAGCAATTTTGAATTTAGGCTTGACATCTGTTCGTGCCCCGAATTTCTCGCTAATTATTTTTGACAGAGCAAAGGTATCAGTTATACCTAACGTACAATAGCCCAAGCCGACGCACACCCTTGCCGATGGGAATTTACCCGGCCCCTTGAACTCTGCGCCAACCTCCAGCAACGCCTTTTTTATGGCTTCTTCATCTTCAGCTTTGACGTCGAGAATGCGTAGATTCTGGGCAGTCGACAGATAGATCTGCAGGGCATATTGCTCAGCAAGCTCACCCAGCGTCTTTAAAACTGCCGATGGGACGAGTCCTTCACGAATAAGCAGTGTTAGGCTTTTTTTAAGCATTTGTTCAGATTTACTCATTTCATGTCCCCATTATGGCATCACATACCTCACGGTAGTCGCAGCCATAAAATATTTTTTATTTTTATTTAACAAAACGAAACCCTTTACTTTAATTTTTTCTTGGAATCAATTACTTTAGCTGATCCACAAACTACAAACTTCTGGCACAGGGAGAAAAAGGCATGGCAAGAGCACACAATCCATATGGATCACAAATAAAGGCGTCAGACTCAATAGACAGGGAGCGCGAACGGGAACGCAGATTCATGGTTCAAACATGTTACAAGCATGCCGGTGACCTGTCTCTTAAGCTTGTCCAGCGCCTCCTTGACAAGAAAATCATTGAAACCACCTCAGAACAAGCCCTGCGAGAGATCTTTGAGAAACTATTCAGTAAAATTTCCGACTTGGAAGAGTTTGAAATGCAATTCAAGATAGCGCCTATTCGCAGTCTGGCAACTAATCCAAACGTGATAAGCCTTTATATCACCCAGTACATTATTGAAGATCTTATTGAAAATCCTGTCGTACAAGATGTTTTCGGTGATGACCTGGAGATATATAACGCCGTTAACTCAGTGCTTAGCAAAATCAGACCTAGGAATTAACAAGCTTCTGCTAATCACAGGATAACCGCAGCCACATGGCAACTCAACACCCAAATAAACTGCCATGTCTGGTGTTTGCAAACAGCCGCGGCGAAATTCAAGACTTCCCTGAACTTACAATGGCCGGCAGAAGCGCCTATGAATTCTGTCGTCCACAGCTCACCGATTTAATTCCTCTACCAGAAGGCAGTGAACTTTTTGTTTTACCCGACCGCCTGCCTGTTGGTTTTGATCCGAGCGATAATGAACCGGCCAAGCTTACAATTAATCCCTATGCAGAGGAAGAAGGCATCCAAGCCGTTGCCGCCTTTATCTCTCCAGCCCATACCTCAATTCACACTGCTGCTTTCGAGAAAGTGGCTTCACCCATTCCATTGCCCCTGTTTGCCTATACTGCTATTGGCTGGCATGACAACCAGTACTGGGTTTCAGCCTTTAGAAGTGACCCAAGTCCACGACAGGAAATCGCTAATTTTGATAGCAATAAAATCCAACACTGCACCAAGCGTTCATTAAAGGCCAACCCAACCAACAGACTCATCCAACACCTTGGCAAGTGCTGTTTAACCTACAGCTGTCCTGCTGCCAAAAATTTCTTCCTTGGCAGACATGAAGCACCATTGCCGACATCGCCAGTCTGTAATGCACGATGCGTTGGCTGCATTTCTTTGCAGCCTTCCGGCTGCTGCCCTTCAACCCAGGAGCGCCTCAAATTTACGCCAAGCGCGCATGAAATCGGCGAAGTCGCAATACCGCATTTGAACAGGGTAAAAAAAGGCGTTGTTAGTTTTGGCCAGGGCTGTGAAGGAGAGCCGCTTCTACAAGCTAAAACTATTGAGAAAGCAATTCTGCATATCCGCAAAAAGACAGGTAAAGGAACAATCAACCTCAACACAAACGCCAGCCTGCCTGCAGCAATTGAGCGACTGGCCAAAGCTGGCCTGGACAGCATTCGCGCCAGCATCAACAGTGCCAGGTTTCATGAGCATACGCTTTATTATCGACCGACTGGCTTTGATCTTAACAGCGTAAAAGAGTCTATAAAAATCATGAAACGATACGGGCGATTTGTTTCACTCAATTATTTCATTTTCCCAGGCGTTACAGATTGTGATGATGAATTTGCCGGCCTCTGTTCGCTGATTGAAGAGTGCCGACCAGACTTTATTCAACTGCGCAACCTTAACATGGATCCAGATTGGTATCTGGAGACACTGAATCACACCAAAGGGACTAAAGCGATGGGGATCATTCCCTGGTTGACGAAACTTAAACAGCTCTTCCCCCTGTTAAAATTTGGCTATTTCAATCCACCATTGCGATGAGCAGATGATTGGTGGTAATAAAAAGAGCTAAACACCGACTATGAAGATCCGCCCTTAGTTGAGTTCAAACAAAAAAATTGCAGTTTACGTTTCAACAGATTATGCTTGTACCACTTTGTGCCACATACTTTTTAAAAAACAGCTGCAGCATACCCAGTACGGAAGTACCGATAGATGAGGACACCGATGGAAAAAAAACCGATACGCCTAAATGACTGCTATAAGCATTACACCTTTGACCAGGATAAAGTTTGCTCTCCAACAGAAACGGTTAAACGCTTCAAGGACAAACTCAAAGAGGTTGATCTCGATATTCTCAAAGAGGTCAAGCGGATAGATACCGGCAGGCTTGACATCCCGGTGTATTTCAGTGTCTGCGGCAAAGACGCCCGCCATGTTATCGGCAACAAAAAGCAAATGGGCAAAGGCAGCACACCGGAACAGTCTCAAGCCAGCGCCTGCATGGAACTAGGGGAACGCTTCAGCTTCTTCAGCTTTATTAAAAATTCCAATAATTTCATCACCGAGACCTACCGCAACATCAAGTCCATGGACTATCCGCTCATGCCGTTAGAAAAACTGCTGCAGTCCGTGCATGATGACAAAACCGACATTGGCCTTTTAGAACAGCTCATCAATGATATTCCTATTCAGTGGACCTGGGCCACTCACCTGAACAGCAGTGAAGAGGTACTTGTGCCCTTTAGCTGGTTTTTCGCCATTAATGAGTTTAATGGCCCCTCAGCCGGCAATTCCTATGAAGAGGCAATAAGCCAGGGAATATGTGAAATTGTCGAGCGGCATGTCTGTGCCCTTGTTACGCACAATAAACTTAAAACGCCTGCCATCGACATAATGAGTATTAATGATAAGGTTGCCCTGCAGCTTATCAATAAATTTACCCACAATGGCATTGAGCTCTACCTCAACGATTTCAGCCTTGACACCGGCATTCCGACCATTGCAGCCCTGGGTATCGACAGAAACACCTTTCCTGAATCCAGTGAAATCGTCTATACCGCCGGGACCACGCCCAACCCGGCAAAGGCCCTGATCAGGGCTCTTACAGAGGTTGCCCAGCTTGCCGGCGACTTTCATTCTCAGGCTAATTACGTTGCCAGCGGTTTGCCAAAACCCCTTTCCATGGAAGAAATTCGTTATGTGACTCACCCGGGTTTCAACACCGGGCTTGATTCCATGGTGGATCTTGCCAATGACAATATGAAAGTGGAAATAGAGAGCATGCTTGCAGCATTAAAAAAACGGGACATGGACGTGTATCTGCTCAACACAATCCATGAAAAACTGCAAATCCCGGCTATCTACACAATTATTCCCGGCGCCCATTTCCGAGAACGATCAATGATTAACAACGTAGGCCTTTTTGCAGCAAAACTGGTCGCCGAACGAAATCCGGACCCTATCGAATCCAGCAGGCAGTTGACCACGATGCAGCAACTGCTTCCCGATGCCTATTATATAGATTTTTATCTCGGCAGAAATCTGCACACCTTAGGTCAATATGACGAGGCTATGACTCATCTGGAACGGGCTCTGAATCACAACCCTGAGCATGAGGACGTTCCTTACATTTACTCGTATATGGGGAATTGTTTACAAGACCAGGGCAAGTTCAGAGAAGCAATCGATGTCCTTCAAAAAGGACTCACCCTGGATGAGGAGCGGCCAGATTTGCATAATATGCTTGGGGTATGCAGCTATAAACTGGACAACTTCACCAAGGCGGTCGAGCATTTTACCCGGGCAGTCGAATTAGAACCATCTTCCGCAATCGACTATGCCAATCTTGGCGTCAATTACAACAAACTCAATGACACAGACCAGGCAATTAAAAATTTTGAAATTGCCCTCTCACTTGATCCGACCATTGAGTTCGCCCAGACGCAACTGGCCGAACTGCAGAATGGTTAAAGGGGTAGAAAGTAAGGAATGATATCGTTATTGCTCCTTACCCCTCACTTTTTGCCTTCTTATCAGTGGTCAATGACCACTTCCGCATTACCAGAGAACTCGCTGCAGCCACAACGCCAAAGGAGAAAACGCTGAAAACCAGAGGAACACCGTTGGTTTTCAGGAGATCAAACAGAAAAACTTTAATGGCGGCCGCCAGCACAATCAGGCCGGTGACCATAAGCATCTCCTTATTTTTCATCTTCAACCCGACAAGAAGCAAAATAACAATTCCGGAATTCACAATAATGCTCTGTGTGCAATACATCGCGTTGGCCGGATCAGACAAGGTTCGGACAAGAATATGTCCCGCCAGCAAACGCACAGCGGAAAATGCCTCAAACAGTCCGATAACGAATAAAACGACCGCTGCCACATCTTTTTTATCAAAAAAATGAAAATAGACACTTTCATACTCCGGCGGATGCTGCCTGCACCATAAAAATAGCCAGAGGGTCACCACCGAAAGAAACGCGGCTACAATTGTCCCACTCCACCAGACGGTATTTCCCGGCACAAAAACTCTTCCCCGCAGTGCTACAATTGCAATAAATATCTGAAACAAGTAGGAAATCACCCGAATTCCTCCACTTCGCCATTGATCCGAGCGGACCGTCAAGACCGCTGCAGCAACAACCCAGATCGGCAACGCATAAATGATCGGAACAGAAATTGACATTCCCTGAACTAACAGTACCGCCGCTGCAGTAACAAACTCTTTGCCGCCTGGCGCGTCATTACTCTGGCGTTTTGCCAGCCAGGAGACAAGCGCCATAAAACAGGCAGAAATCAACACAGTGACAAAACCAATTATCCGTTGCTGCCCTATCCATGGCTTCAACACCGCATTGGCCGCAAAGAAAGTCCCTCCGCTGACAATTGCCGGCAGAAAGGTATGAAAAATCCCGAATTCCCTGCCGCTTGTCAATGTTTTCCACAGTGAGGTGTAGATATAAAATGCCCAGAACAGAAAGAGGATCGGCAGATAGAATGACAGGCCCAGAGCAGCTGCTTTTACAGGAGTCTGAGTTAAGGCAAAATGCAGCTTATACGCCCACAGCATCCAGACAACAAGCGAGAAAAGCAGCGTATACCACCGCAGGCGATTGGTAATCAAGTAGCGGGCCGAAAGGTGCCCGGCAACGGCATTGACAAAAAACATACCGGAAACCAGAGTAAAATCAGTATTGGTGAAATCAAGTGCCATTACCACAATTGATGAACTGATCACCGCTAAAAAGAGCAACACACTGGCCCGGCATTTCAATGCTATTAAAAGGACAATGGTTTCTGCAACGACTAAAAAGGCATAAACATTTTGGATAGATAGCGAAGCAAAATAGCTGTGGGTTTCATAAATGATTGAATAGAGCAGCAGCACACCACAGGCAGGGAAAACAGGAGCCAGTCTGCTCTTTTTCAGATATAAATAGAGTCCACTACCGACCAAACCACCCGCATAGGTAAGTCCAATTATCGAACCGGTCAACTGTTTAATCATGCCACTATCAGAGACCGTTCTCAATATCAAGGCCACCACCAACATAAAACTGACAGCCGCCAATCTCGGCAACAACACGTCCCGACCAAGCTGCGTCCAGGACTCTTCTGCCTCCGGCCTTTCAATGACCTGAGAAGAGTCATGAGTCTGCGCCCCAGGGGTCAACAAACTTTTTTTCGTGCCCTCAATTACTTTCCCATGTTCAAGGGCCTCAACTCTGGCTGCCAAGCCAATTAAACTTTCTTTTATACTCAAAAGCTCATCGGCGAGCCATTCTAACCGATGCTCAAGTGATGTCAGTTCTCGCGGCATTTCATTCCCCCGAGTTTGTGTCTGTCCCAAAATAAGTTAAATGCCTTTTTCTTAAATAAAGAGTAAAAGCTAATTTATTACTTGCAGATTTAATCTGACTCATTTATGTTGCTACTGCCACACCGTGGTATACCACTCTGTGCCATATTTTTTTTTTAATGTCAACCAAAGCTTGGCAAACTCGTAAAAAACCTCAACAGTCCCAACGCCACCATGTAAAATCAACCAGTTACGTAGTGTCCCGGGGATGTCGAGTAGATTTTTACGAGACCATCAAAGCTTTTCATGGGGTAACTTGAAAGAAACCACTAACCAAGGAGGTGCAGTATGAAGAATCATGCCTGGCGGCCGCTATTTGTAGCTATTGGCGCCGTGGCTCTTCTCCTGATTGTCAGAGCAAATGTTGTTCCTTCCGACTTCGGCGTGAACGGTAGAAATTTCACCTACGGTTTTCACAGGAAAGGCAACATTGACGAATGGAAACAATTTAAAATCAAGTACCAGGGGAAAGAATACTGTCGGGAATGCCATGAAGAAAAGGTTGTGGAAAACCTGTCCTCGCCCCACCGCATAATTCAATGCGAGAACTGTCACGGCCCGGCGGTTGACCACCCTGATGATCCGGAGACGCTTCCTATTGAAACAAGCAGACTCCTTTGTCTTCGCTGTCATGCCTTTCTGCCGTATCCGCAAAGCAATCGTGCCGATATGCCTGCCGTTGATCCTAACGAGCACAATCCAGGTGAGCCCTGTATCAATTGCCACAATCCTCACCACCCTAACCTGGAGGAAATGTTATGAGCACCAGCAGAAGAAAATTTATCAAAACTGCAGTTGCCGGTTGCGCGGCAGCATCTCTTCCCCTGACAGCTTTCAAAACATTAAGCCGGGCAGAAGCCAAAGCATCAATTGGCAACGCCAAAGTACGATGGGCGTTTGTAGTTGATATTCAAAAATGCGTTGGCTGCGGTTTTTGTGTCAAAGCCTGTAAAAAAGAAAATGAAGTCCCCTATGATGCTCCGGTTACTCGTACATGGGTAGAGCGCTATGTGGTGACTAAGGACGGCAAGTCTCATATTGACACTCCGATGGGTGGTCGTGACGGCTACACTAGTGAGAAGATCCGTGACGAGGACATTAAGCCGGACGAGATCACCAAGGCCTTTTTTGTCCCAAAACTCTGCAATCAGTGCGAAAACCCAGCCTGTGTCCAGGTTTGCCCTGTCGGTGCGACCTACCAGACCTTAGACGGTGTTGTGCTGATCGACCGAACATGGTGCATTGGCTGCGGTTACTGTGTTATGGCATGTCCTTACGGCGCCCGTTTCTTTCACCCCGTTTATCACGTCGCTGAAAAATGCACCTTCTGCTATCACCGCATCACAAAAGGACTGAAAAGCGCTTGCGTCCAGGCTTGTCCCTTCGGCGCCCGGCAACTTGGCAACTTGAAAGATCCAAATGATCCGGTGACTGAAACTATCATGACCAAGAGGGTGTCTATTTTAAAAGACGAATACGGAACTAAACCACAGGTCTACTACATTGGCCTTGATGAACGAGTGAGGTAGAAACTATGGAACATCTAATTGTACACGGACTGGAATGGACGATTAAAGATGGGTTTGTCTACCCCAATGAGTTTATTTACTGGAGTATTCAAATTGTTATGTATCCTTACATGACAGGTCTGGTCGCCGGTGCCTTTGTCTTATCTTCTTTATATCACGTGTTTGGCCAAAAAGACTTGCGGGGCATTGCCCGCTTTTCCCTGGTCTTCTCTCTGGCCCTGCTACCCACTGCGATGATGCCGCTGCTCTTACACCTGCAACAGCCATTTCGGGGCATAAATGTCATGTTCACGCCACATTTCACCTCTGCCATCGCGGCCTTCGGTATTGTTTTTTCGACCTATGGCATGATTGTCTTAAGTGAAATCTGGTTTGTCTATCGCAAATTCTTTGTTGACCAGACGATTGCCTTAAAGGGCCAGCCGGGATTTGCAAACACTACAAAACGCCTGATTTATGTAGTCCTGACCCTTGGCGCCTTTGACACCAGTGACCAGGCTATGGCCATTGACAAAAAAGCCATCAAAATTCTTGCCGGCGTGGGTATTCCTGTTGCCTGCTTCCTGCACGGCTATGCCGGTTTCATCTTTGGTTCGGTAAAGGCCAATGCCCTTTGGATGTCTCCGTTAATGCCGGTCATCTTCATTATGTCGGCAATTGTCTCCGGTATTGCCCTGTGTATGCTGACCTATATCATTATCATGGAATGGAAAAAATTCAGGGCTACTCTAGCAAAAGGCCGCGGGGACGAGTCAGTTAAGGAACTGGGCGGCGTAGAAATGGATGTCATTTCGAAAACCAGTCGATATCTGCTAGGCTTCTTGATTGCGGCGATCTCCCTGGAATTATTAGACCTTATTTTCCGAGGCTATACCGCCATGAAATCCTGGGACATCTTGCGGGATGTCATGTTTAAAGAGGATTTCACAAAAATTTTCATCCTACAGTACGGTTTCGGCAACCTGATACCATTTATCCTGCTCCTTTTGCCCAAACCGACAATCAAACGGATGACGATAACCCTGCTTCTCGTACTCTATGGCGTTTTCATGATGCGCTGGAATGTCGTCATCGGCGGCCAGGCATTTTCGTTATCATTTGAAGGCTTCATGCATTATAAACTGCCAATCATTCCACATAATCTGGAGACCTTTAAGGAAGGATTGTTTGGCGCCTTAACTGTTGCCATTACACCGTTCATCATTTTCTGGGGAATCAACAAGATTGTCCCATCATTGCAAGAAACCAAGTAGCGGCGGACAAGCGCAGACATCAGTCTGAACCCACAAAATATTCAGGCTGACCAACAGGTCAGAAAAAAGCCGGGCACTTCTCATAAAGGTGAGAATCCCGGCTTTTTTCATTATGTTACAACGTCTTTACAAGTAGTTTTTTAATCTCTAAAAATGCTATGAGATCATTTTTTATTAAAGAATAACTTGTGCATACGAAAATTATTTGTATATAGTTCAAAAGTGTACCAATTTTCTATGCATCATTTTTTAACAAAAGGAGTAAACGAAATGCCAGACGGAACAGTAAAATGGTTCAACGCCAAAAAGGGGTTCGGTTTCCTTGAGCGAGAGGATGGGGACGATGTATTTGTTCATTTTTCAGCAATACAGAGCGATGGTTTTAGGAGCCTTAATGAAGGAGACAAAGTAAAGTTCGACATTGTAGATGGGGAAAAAGGACCTTCCGCTGCCAATGTTGTGAAAATATAACTCACTGCAGATTATCTTAAAAAACCCTCATGGTGTCATGCCATGGGGGTTTTTTTATGTGCAACCATCCTCAGAGATTAACGATTTTTTCTGCCTAACATTCATTTTCTTTATTTGGTGCTCCCGCCTGCAGACAGCAGAACGAGTGGGTCCAGGTTCCAGATACACCAGCACCACCGGTCTTCTGGCCCGAGTGTATTTCGCCCCTCCAGCCTCAGAGTTGTGTTCCAACACCCGCCTTTCGATATCCTTGGTTATTCCGGTATACAACGAATTATCACTGCATCTGAGCATGTATACAAACCATGGGCCGTCAGTCATCATATAAGTCCTGCATTTGAGCACTATAAGCGCCATCTCGATGCTCATAGACATAAAACGGCTCCAAAATAACCATTCCCTCCCCCCCGCACCGGACCGCCTCAATCAATACCTGGGTCGCCTGGGCCCCGGGGTAGGGGTATATCACCTGCATCCGTTTAGGTTCCAGACCGGAGACTTTCAAGTTGGTTAGCAAAGACGCCGCCCGTTCGCTTGGGTAGATCAAGGCAACCTTCCCCTTGGTCTTGACCGCATAATTACAGGCGCCAATCACATCACCCTGATCGGCTCTCAATTCATGCCTGGCAATTGCCTGCTCCTGATCAGGATTTTTCCTGCCTGTGCCGAGTTGGTAATACGGGGGATTACAAACAACATAATCATAACTGCCTGGACGAATGACCTTCGCCATTTGCCGGAAATCAGCAGATACAAGCCTAAGCCGTCCCTCCAGCTGATTTGCGGCAATATTTTGTTTCAGCAACTGGCATAAAGGCTCCTGCAGCTCAAGGCAAGTCACTTGAACCAAAGGATTTCGGTAAGCCAGAATAAGTGAGATAACGCCAGAGCCGGCGCCCAGGTCAAGAATTGTCTGATTATGGGGGTGGATAAAATGAGCTAGCAGAACAGCATCGATAGAGAATCGATACCCGTTTCGGTGCTGATAGCACACTAACTTTCCGGAAAAAAGGGTGTCATGGGTCAGCGCAACATCCATGTGAGTCCTGGATAGAAAAATGACAGGGAAAAGGGCAAGACGCTTGCCACTCTTCACATATAGACTGGAACCGCATACCCTAAGTAATGATATCTTGAGGATCCAGTTTATTAATCACCAGACCGGTAAGCACCTTAGGATAAAAATAGGTCGATTTATGCGGCATCACCAACCCCTCATCGGCAATACGACGGACCTGTTCGACCAACGTCGCATTCATCAAAAACAAAACAGGGCTTGTCCCATCATTAACCGATGTTTCTTTAACCGCCGCGTCAAGTGCTTCATCAGGATCAGCAAAATAATTAATCAATCCCTCTTCCTCACATCGGTCATGGGGAAGATAAAGTGAACAGGCAAGTACAAGCTCTGAAAGAACAACTACGTCAAGATCCTGTAATGATTCTGGATGCTTGCCTGAGCAGGTTTGCTCCATTCTACCCTTTTTTACGGTCAACAGAAAACATCTGTCTTCAATGGTATGATAAAACCCCAGCATCGTTCCCTCGCCAGGTTCTTCCATCCGACCAAGCACTTCAGCAACAAGAGCCTCCCGGGAGCCATTTCGCAACTCCTCAACCTCAAAACTCTCCATTAATCTGGATACAATTGCATCCGCTGTGGTGATATACGGAATCCGCACCAGTCGATGCGTAGGCAACACTGAAAGCCCCTCATCTTCCATCCCGCAGAGATACATCATCGTGTAATCAAACGGACTTGAAGCATCGACTGCGCCATGGCGCTTACGCATTAGCTCACGCAACTGCAGAGATGTTGTGTAACGATGATGACCATCAGCAATATAAAGGGGTTTTTCGCTAAATATCGCCTGGACTCTGGCAATAACTTCATGGTCGCTTATGGCCCATATCGTGTGACTGCAACCATCCTGATCGTTGACTGAATATAACGGTTCGCTGCCACAAACACTCTCCAGGCAATTGATTACCTCTCCTTCGGGATCTGAGTACAGTGAAAAGATAGGACTAAACTGGGCGCTACAGGCATCAAGAAGATTGAGCCGGTCGCTTGTCACGCCGCGGAAGGTCTTTTCATGCGGTTTAACGATTCCTTCTGAAAACTCAGCAAGACCAGCCAGAGCAACAAGCCCTTTACGCGTAAATTTCTTGCCGGATGGAATTGTATAATCGGTGGAATACAGATAGAGAGCCGGCTTGTTTTCCTGGATGAGAATGGAGTCGGCAAACCATTCGGAGAAGGTTTCCTTGGCCTTTTGATAACGATTTTCGGACAAATCATCCGCTTCAACACTTTTTCGTAAATCAAGGTTGATCATATTATATGGATTTTTGCGTGTCAGTGCCGCTTGCGCCTGCTTATCAATCACATCATAAGGCGGCGAAACAACATCCTCCATTTTTTTCACCTTGTCCGGGTTAAACCGGACACCGCAAAAGGGGGCAATCCTGGCCATCTTTATCAATCTCCTCTATAAAATAACTACACAACTTGTTGCATTCGTCAAAAGCCTCAATCGATCCAGCGCCACCACATAAAATCAAGAAATTACAGAGTGATACGGGGATGTTGAGCTGGGTTTTTCGTTTCCTGTCAAAGCAGGTTACTGCGAAACCACCAAACTTTCTTAGCAAAAAAAGTAAAACTCATTTATCATGGCCATGTATTTATCCACTGTGAACCAAGCTCATGACACTAAAAAAACCTTGCGGATATTGCAAGATAATTATGGAGAGAATAATGTTTGATGTCTTTATAAAAACTCATTTTTCAGCTGGCCACCATCTCAGAAACTATCCTGGCAATTGCGAATTTCCACATGGCCATAACTGGAACGTGGAAGTAAAAGTCCGTGCCGAGAAGCTGGACGATCTGGGAATGGGAGTTGATTTCAGAACAGTCAAGCAGGCTGTAAAAACCGTTATGGACGACCTTGACCATCGTGACTTAAACGAGCATCCGGACTTCCAGGACAAAAACCCTTCTTCAGAAAATCTGGCCCAGCATATTTATAACCGACTTAAAACCCCGCTTTCAACAGACCGATATCGCCTGTACAGTGTGACCGTTGGCGAAACAGACAGCACCGGCGTCATTTATAGTGAAGAATAACTTTTCACTCACCGTATCCGAACTTTTTTTTAGTATTCAGGGGGAATCCTCCTATGCAGGACTCCCTTGCGTTTTCATCCGCCTGCACGGCTGCAATCTTCGCTGCAGCTATTGTGACGCCCGCTATACCTATGAGGAACCGGGCGGGGTTAAATCCATACATGAGATCACCAAGTTCGCCAGTCATTACCCCGGCGCACTTGTTGAAATTACTGGCGGGGAGCCTCTGCTTCAGCCAGCAAGCATCCTCTTGGCCGGCAAACTTGTTCAGGCTGGCCGGACTGTGCTTGTTGAGACAAACGGTTCCCTTGACATTTCGCCACTCCCTCCTGAAGTCATCACAATACTTGACGTCAAGTGCCCGGACTCAGGAATGTCTCAACACGTCCATTGGGACAATCTCAAGAAACTGGGCCCGCAGGATGAAATCAAATTTGTCTTAAGCTCCCGTGCCGACTACGATTGGGCTCTGCAGCGTCTTGACCAGCATAGCACTTTTGCTGATATGGATCCAGGGAAGGTCCTCTTCTCGCCGGTAACAGGTAGACTTTCGCCAGAACTCCTTGCCCAATGGATGTTGACTGACCAGCCTTCAGCCCGATTACAGCTCCAGCTCCATAAACAAATCTGGCCTGATTGCCAGCGGGGCGTATGAACCAAAACTGTACAAGCTTCGGCAGAACCATATACGTTGACCTGGACTTCTTTCTCTGGCAGAGAGCCATTGGCATACACTTTTCCACTTGACAACAGACTGACTGACATTTGATAATGATTAAGATTGCAGGCAGAAATCAGATTTGTAAATACTCAACAAGTTCCCAGTTTAATCCCCCAGTTGGACAGATGACGTGCTAAATAATAGTCTCAGCAAGCAGATTCGGCTACTCATCAATTGGCTGGCTTTGCCTGTTGCCGGCATCGGAATCTATTTTACAACGTGGGTTAATTATCTGTTATTTCACACTCTTGCAGAGTTGTTCAGCATTGTTATTGCCTTTTCCCTCTTTATTATTGCCTGGAACTCAAAAAAATATATCCGCAACCCGTATCTTTTGTTTATCGGTCTCGCCTACCTTTTCATTGCCCTGTTAGATCTCCTGCACACCCTGTCATATAAGGGAATGTCAGTCTTTACGGATTATGATTATTACGCTAACCAGTTGTGGATAGCTGCCCGCTATATGGAGAGCATAAGCCTTGTTGCAGCCTTTATCTTCCTGCGCAGTAAAAAAGCGCTCGACGTGGACATCATGATCACGGCCTATACGACAATCACCTGTCTGCTGATCGCCAGCATATTCTATTGGAAAATATTTCCCGAGTGTTTTGTCGAGGGAACAGGGTTGACCCCGTTTAAAAAGATCAGCGAATATATCATCTGCTTCATCCTGACAGCAGCTATTCTTCTCCTGCGCAGAAACCGAGACCGGTTTGAAAATAAAGTATATCAGCTACTTTTATGGTCAGTAGTCTGTACCATAATTTCCGAGCTTGCCTTCACCTTTTACATCAGCAATTACGGTTTTTCCAATCTGGTAGGCCATTACTTTAAAATTCTTTCGTTTTTACTGGTCTATACCGCCATCATAAAAACTGGAATAAAGAAGCCTTTCGAGTTGATATTTCTTGATCTTAACAAGGCCAACCGGAAACTAAACCAGGAAATTAAGATCCGAACAAAAACCCAAAATGCCAACGAGCATTTAATCCATAAATTGCGGCAAGCCTTAGAGGAGATCAAGACCTTGAAGGGAATTATTCCCATCTGCATGCATTGCAAAAAAATACGCGATGATCAGGGTTACTGGAACCAGATAGAGAGATACATTCATGAGCATTCAGATGCAAAATTCAGTCATGGAGTCTGTCCTGAGTGTCTGGAAAAGCATTATCCCGAAGTCTCTATTGGCATAAAACAGAAATAGCCCAGCGCTTAGCTGAAAACTCCGCTAGTGGTGATTTAGACACGAAAAAAGGCCTTGCAACGGAAAACCGCCGCAAGGCCTTTAAACACTGGTGCCGGGACTAGGATTTGAACCAAGGACACACGGATTTTCAGTCCGTTGCTCTACCGACTGAGCTATCCCGGCCAAAAGAAGCGTTACTATATGTTAGCGGCATTCGGATGTCAAGATTTTTTCTAAAAATCCTTACCCATAAATAACCTTTGTCCCTGCCAGCCTATCGTGCCAGGTACGCCCTTCAACATCCAGCAACGCCCAGAAAAAACCCCCGAACAACGGCAGAGCAGAGACAAAATACCCGACCCATCGCAAAAAGCATCTCTCAATGTTCAGCACCCTGTCTCCATCTGCTCTGGATATCAATCTGATTCCCATAATTCTCTTACCGATAGTCTGCCCGCACCAGGCATGCATGAGGCAAAAGTAACTCATACCAACAGCCGCAAAGCAAAACAGCAGTGCGACAAACCAACCACCAAGAACACGGAGATACTGACTAAAACCACCTGCTGCCCCTGATGGCGTGATAAGGGGTTTTCCTGTCAAGACAAGAAGTAAGGCCATAAAGAAGCCTAACAGGACAGCATCAATGGCAAAGGCCATAACCCTTGACCCAAAACTTGCAACAGTCTCGTTGACGGCTTCTGCACTTCTATCTCCGGAATTATTTATCGTCATCTTCTTCCAGACTCAAATCAACTATATCTTCGTCTGGGCTATCCACAGAAAAATCTAAGCCATCAAAGACATCATCATCTGCATCCGAAAGGTCAATAAGATCATCCTCATCTGAAACAGCATCTGGGCCAGCAGTCTCTTCGGCGCCCTCTAAGACTAACCCTTCAGGAGATCCCGTTTCGTCATTCAACTCAGACGTTGAGTCGACTTCCCGCTCTTCAGCTTCACCAACCTCAGCTGTCTCGTCGGCTCCCTCTAAAACTACCTCAGCGGCATCTTCATCATCACCCACCATACTCAAGTGCAAGTCACTTTCAGCAACATTACCCAAACTGCTTTCTTCGCTCTGCTCGCTGTGTTCAGAGATTTCCTTATCAGCAGACTCTTTTTCTTCTCCGTCTACAGCATGCACCAAATCCGAAAGGTCTATATCTCCAAGATCTATGCCGGTTTGCCCTGCATCATCTGCATCAGTACCACTAACTTCAGCGGTCAAGGTTTCCTCAGCCGCAACATCTTCTTCCTGGTCATCATCACTTTCCAGGGTCAAAGCTGAATCATCCAGTTCCAATCCCGTAGAATCACCCTCCTCTGACGGAACTGTTTCAATTTCATCCAAATCAAATTTCAAATCCTCAGGCGCAGGTTCTTCGGCTGCTTCAGCTGTTAGTTCTTCCGAATCGCCAACATCAACATCTGTTTCATCCTTAATTTCGGCCTCTGGCATAGAGTCTTCCTGGTACTGGATACCGTCAAACTCAATACCGCCAAGGTCGGGAACTTCCAGCACAACAGATTCCTCATCCACCTCAACATCAGCCGACGCTGAAGCCTCCTCCAACTCATCAGATTCCTCATCAAGAGACCTCTCTTCCTCAACGTCAGCAAAACCGCCACCTTCTTCGATACCCGTAGCCGCGACATCACTCTCAGAACCATCAAAAACATCTTCTGCCGGTTGAGCTTCCTCCATCATTCCGAGATAATTGATCTGGCTAGCATTCACACTGGTTCCGCCCAGTAATGCAGCAGTTTCAGCAAGGGGGTGCTTGCACTTTGCACAGGTCTCAAGATGATCAAATGAAATGTAATCGCATTTAGGACACAGCATATGTTATTCCTTATCTTAGTGATAATAAATTATGTAACTTCAATACGTTATTTATTTTAGAACACCATTTAACCGCCAGTCAAGAAATTCCACACAAAAAACATCTTTTGCTGCTTTAATTGAGCGGATCAATGACAAAAACTTGCAAATTCGGTGTGTTCACGCTAAAAAGCGTTAACTTAAATCATCAACCTCTATAACTGACACACCTAATCAAAAAACAATGGCCCCCACAACACCACATGAACATCACAGATGTTGGCCGCTTTATCTACTACTGACAATCTCATTGATGGCTTTTCTTGCAGGCTGCGCATCCAGAAGTTATGTAAGGCACCTTACCTCAGACGCCTGCCTTATAGTTCCTCAAAAAACGCCTCCTCAAGAAGTGATTGCCCTTCTGGGCCCGCCTGACCAGCGCAGCAAGCTTTCAGATGGGACAGAAGAGTGGGTCTACTTTGAGGTCAATAAGAGCTTCCTCAGAAAAACGCCTTTTATTGGTGATAAATTAGGTCAGGAAGATTTCGATCTTGTTGTTGTTCTTATCAAAAATGATCTTGTCACGTCCTGCACATACCGGCTGCTGAAAGAAGATGAATTCAAAGCTTCCGGCATCAAGTCAGACACTCTGCTCAATGAGAAATAATTTCGATACAGCTAGAAGCCGTTTAGTTCAGGAACAACTTCTCCCCCGAGGAATAACTGACCCAGAGGTCATCCGTGCCATGCAAACCGTTCCTCGGCATATGTTTGTCGACGATGCCCTGCACGGTCAAGCCTACGGCGACTGTGCCCTTCCTATAGGCGAAGGCCAAACTATATCGCAACCCTATATTGTTGCCCTGATGACTCAGGCCCTGGCACTGTCACCCAGATCGAAAGTCTTGGAAATCGGTACCGGCTGCGGCTACCAGACAGCCATCCTCTCACTCATATGTGAAAAAATCTACACCGTTGAGCGAATCAAGCCTCTTTTTATCAAATCCCGCCGCAATTTTGACCGCCTGCACTACCTCAATATCCTCTGCAAACTTGATGATGGAAGTATGGGGTGGCCGGAATATGCCCCGTTTGACGCAATTATCGTAACGGCCGCGGGGCCCCATGTTCCAAAAGCACTGACGGAGCAACTTGCAGACCCGGGAGTTATGGTGCTTCCTGTCGGTGAAAGACATAGCCAGGAACTTGTTGTTGTCAGAAAAAAGGAAGGTATTGTCAGCCAGGAGGTCATTGAACAAGTCCGTTTTGTCCGATTAATAGGTGAGCAAGGTTGGCAATCCTGAGTCGGATCTTCCGGCAGAACAAAAGGTCGAGCAAACAACAATGAGCGCCCCCAAAAGACTCTCCTGGAAAACAGCTGTTCTCAGCGGTCCCGGCCCGCAAAACCTTAGAGCCTCTGCCATTTTATTTTGCAAAGGCCTTGCCATGGGCTGCGCCGACTTGGTCCCTGGCGTTTCCGGCGGGACGGTAGCCCTGATCACCGGAATTTACGCCGAACTGCTCAAGGCCATAAGTTCTGTTGGGGATGGCTTGAAATATTTTGCCTTATTACAGTTCAGACAGGGCCTTTCTGCAATTCACCTCCGTTTTCTGGCCTCTTTGGGATTGGGGATAGGAATGGCCATTATCGGGCTGGCCCGGCTCATGCACTATTTATTGGGGCAATATCCTGTACCAACCTGGGGCTTCTTTTTTGGTTTAGTTGCCGCTTCAATTCTTGTCGTCGGGACAGAATCAAACACCTGGAGAAAAGGACTGCTACAGTTTTCTGTAGGCACAGCCATCGCCTATTTCATCGTTGGCATGATACCTGTTTCCACACCTGAAGCCTTGTGGTTTATATTTCTTTCCGGCATGATCGCTATCTGCGCCATGATCCTCCCCGGTATAAGCGGTGCCTTTCTACTGCTGATCCTCGGCAAATATCAATTTATTACCGGGACCCTCAAGAATCCATTCTCCGGGGAAAACATTCTGATTATAGCTATATTCGCCATTGGCTGCGCCACCGGCATCCTCGGGTTTTCCCGATTCCTGTCCTATATGATGGATAGACACAGAAACAACACCATGGCACTCCTCACGGGTGTCATGCTCGGATCAATGCGTAAAATATGGCCATGGAAGGAAACGTTGGACAGCATCATTATCAACGGCAAAGTATACATACTCAGTACAAAGAACATTCTGCCCACGCAGCTTGACACAGAGTTCGTTAGCACTTTAGGCCTGGCCTTGGCTGGATTTATTCTGGTTCTTCTTTTGCAGAGATACTCACAGCAAGCCCAAGTTTAAAACGGTTCAAACAGCCCAAACGGTTTCTAAGTCGTCCCTACCAGAAAGCGGCGCATCCGGATATTAAATAAAATACCAATTCCCGCCAGAGTGGTCAGGAGCGATGAACCCCCGTAGCTGAACAGAGGCAGCGGCATGCCAACAACAGGCAGTAAACCAAGCACCATGCCCAGGTTAATTACTGCCTGCCAAAAGATTAACGAGACAACCCCAAACGCCAGAAGGACCCCAAACTTGTCTCGAGACGAAAGCGCAATATTCAGACCAAGCAGGATGAGAAAAAAATAGCAGGCCAAAAAAACCACCGCGCCGGCAAAACCCCATTCTTCTGCCAGTACGGAAAAAATAAAATCCGTATGACGCTCCGGCAAAAAGTCTAAGTGAACCTGAGTGCCCTCCAGGAAGCCCTTACCAAACTTTGATCCTGAACCAATAGCAATTTTTGACTGCATTATATGATACCCCGAGTTCAGGGGGTCACTTTCCGGATTCAAAAAAGTTTCGACTCTCTGCCGCTGATAGGGCTTAAGCCCAAACTTCCAGCCAAGCGGAATGATCATTGCGCAGCAAGAACTCAGCGTTACAAGTGTAGACCAGCGCAGCTTGACAAACACAGTCATGGACACAAAAACGCAGCCCAGCATCAAGGCCGTACCAAGATCAGGCTGCTTAATAATGAGTAAAAATGGCACCCCCGTCAGCAGGCCCGGCACAATAAGTTCTTTAAGGGAAAAACCCTTGCCCGTGTCTTTGCGATAATAATAACTTGCCAGGGCAATAACCAGCGACAGTTTCGCCGGCTCAGATGGCTGCAGTTTAAAGAATCCCAGGTTAATCCAGCGCTGGGTCCCAGCCGTTGTCCTTCCAAAAACAAGAGCCAGAATCAATAATATAATGATCAGACCATAAATAAAATAATTTAAATTGATCAACACGCGATAATCAAAACTGACGATAAGCAGTATCACGCAGCAGCCCATCAGGTAGAAATACATCTGCTTCATATAGGCCGGTGTACCGTAAAACCCGGTATACGAAGCACTATAGAGGTTGGCCAGTGCCATTGCCGCCACCACAACAAGGGCCACCAACAGGGTCCAGTCAAAATTCACCAAGAGTCGTCTATCGAATTTAAGCATTATTTATTCCGCCTTCTTTTTCAGCCTGTCGGCAAAATAGCTCTCTAACACCTCTTTTGCAATCGGGGCCGCCCCAGAACTACCATGCATACCATGCTCTAAAAGAACCGTTACAGCAATCTCCGGCTTTTCAGCCGGAGCGTAGGCGGTAAACCAGGCATGATCACGGTATTCGTACGGGACCTCATCTTCCGGCAGGTGTCTGAACTGAGCGAGTCGAACCACCTGGGCAGTGCCTGTTTTTCCTGCTACCGTAACCCCATCCAGCTTCACATGTCTTGCTGTGCCATGCTGACCGTTTACTACCGCCACCATACCAGCTTTAACCAGTCCAAGGTCTTTTCTATCTCCCAGCATATGCCCATCTTCGATAGGCTCAAATTGCTCAATAACATTGCCGCTTTCATCCAAAAAAGCTTCAATAATCTGCGGTCGGTAGCGAACCCCATTATTGGCAATCATTGCTGTCATCTGACAAATCTGCAGAGGCGTGGCCAGATCAAATCCCTGTCCTATAGCCGCCGACATAGTTTCCCCTTCCTGCCAAATCTCGTTACGGTGTTTAAGTTTCCAAGCCGTTGTTGGTATAAGTCCGGATTTTTCATGCTCCAATTTTATTCCTGTCTTCTGTCCCAGACCGAATGATCTAGCATACTGAGCGAGCTTATCCACTCCCACTTTTAAGCCAACTTGATAAAAATAGACATCACAGGATTGTTCCAGTGCCTGCTCTAAAGTGACCGCACCATGACCGCCCCGCTTCCAGCAGTGGTATCGTCGACCATGAAGCATCATTGATCCTGAGCAGTAGAAAATAGTATCTTTAGTAACAACGCCTTCTGAGAGACCTGCCATGGCCGTGATCAGTTTATAGGTAGAAGCCGGCGGATATTGGCCCTGAATGGTTTTATTGATAAAAGGATGCATTTTATTCTGCTCCATTTTATCCCAGGCCTTTTGAGAAATACCACCGATAAACTCTTCAAGCTCAAGCGGCGGCGAACTGGCAAAAGCCAGGAGACGGCCACTGTTCACCTCCATAACAATTACAGCTCCGCCCTTGTTTTCCAGGGCCTTTTCAGCGGTTTTCTGCAGATCAAGATCGATTGTCAGCTTGATGTCGTTGCCGGACAATGGCTCTTGAAGCGCTATTTCACGTTGCTCAAAACCCTGAACATCAACTTCAACATAACGCTGTCCCTTTTCTCCCCGCAGCCGTTGCTCATATAACTTCTCAAAGCCAAGCTTGCCGATCAGATCGTTGGGCTGGTAGTTTTCATCTGTGAGTGCCTCAAGCTCCTTTCGATTAATTCGACCGAGATACCCAATAGTATGCGACAAGAGGTTATTGTGAATGTATTCCCGTGATGGCAAGACCTCAATCCGGACTCCAGGCAAATCATACCGATGGTTTTCGATGTAGACCAATGTCTTCCAGTCAATATCCTCTTTCAACCTGATGGGCACATAGCGTGGATAATCTTCACCTTCGCGTATCCGCTCCAACAGTTCACTGATATCAACGTTGAGTGCCACTGCCATTTTTTTTAAAACTATATCAGGGTTTGGTGCATCCTCCCGAACCCAGGTGACATTGAAAAAAGGACGGTTTGTAATGATTGCCTTGCCGTTTCTGTCCCAGATATTTCCCCTTGGAGCGTTAATCCACTGCATCCGGATTCGATTATTTTCTGACAACTTGACATAATCAGGCCCTCGTAATATCTGGAGGTACCAAAGCCTGACAACAAGGATCATTGCAAAAAATAAAATGACAACAGTCGCAATATTAACTCGTTTTTTAAGCTCAGCGAGTTCTGCTTCATTAATTTTTTGTATCTTGGAAATAACCTGACGCATGTCTGAAGGTAAGGTTAAGGATTAAGAGGCAATGGACGTAGGTCAATGGTAGAGAAACACCTTGCACTGTTGCCCGTTTGACTTCCCTTTAGCGATATCGGTTTCCCGTTTTGCGATGGAATAAAAGTTCCTTCTTTTCTATGCCTCTATCGCAAAAATCGAGAACAGCACTAAACAGCCGATTAACCGGCACAACTAAAACTATCACAATCAAAACTCTCTGCAAAAGCCCTCCCCACTCCCATGATCCCTGACTCTCACTGGTGAGCATAGCGTTGCAAACATAAATAAAACTATTCGCCACAAGGTAACTCAGCGCAACAATCGGGGGTTGATGGTTCGCCTCGTGTATTGCAAGAGCGGAGGAAAGGCCCTTAATAATAACAAACACCAGCAGATACGCCAGAGCATACAGCCCAAGAAAATAGCCAGAGAAAACCTCAAGCGCCACACCAAAAATAAGTGTCAATAGGGCGCCCTGGTGCACACGCAAATGTATTGCCATAAAAACAATCTGTAAAAACAGAAGGTCAGGCATTCCCATCCAGGCAGGAAACTGTTGGAACAGGGTTGTCTGTAGGGTTATAAAGAAAGAGCCAAGCAGAAAAAAGACAAGAGTTCGCATATTACTCTGCAAGCGGGTTTGTTTGTAAAAGAATGGTTACATATTCAAGCTGACGGAAATCCACGGACGGCGTCACCTTAACCCGGTGAAACATACCTCTCTTGCTTGCCACCACTTCACCGATCACCCCAATCGAAAGCCCTTTAGGGAATATACCGCCCATGCCCGAGGTAACAATTTCATCCCCCACACTTACCTCAACTTTTTTTAGAACGTAATGGAGTTGATACTGTTTCCCGTCACCTTTAATGATTCCCTGTGCACGGCTCTTTTGGACAATTGCATCAATGGCTGAATTCGGGTCCGTAGCCAACAGGATTTTTGAATAATTCAGCGAAACATTGGCAACCTGCCCAACGACACCTTCAAGGGTTATCACGGGCATACCCCGCTCTATACCAGAATTACTGCCCCGATTAATAGTAAACGTCTTGAACCACAACGAGGGATCACGCCCGACAATCTGAGCGGTCAAGACCGGGGTATCAAAAGACTGCTCAAGCTCGAGAAGCCTGCTTAACCTGACATTGGTCGCCGCAGCTTCCCTATACTTTGCATTCAGGGATTTATAACGCCGAATCTCTTCAAGAAGGTGAATGTTTTCTTTACGCACTCCGACCAGATTAAAATAGGAATCCCAAAAACCACCAAAAAAATCAAGGGTAGAGGTTGCGGCGGAATTAGCTAATCCCAGGACTTCTAGGGCCAGTCGGTGTGAAATGCTGAATTCTTTTCGGCCAATAGTTGAGGCGATAATGGTTAAAACAAGAGGGATGATAAGGGCCAGAACAAGAAACAGCTTAAGGGGTTGGGAGTGTTGTTTTTTTTTTTTCAAACCCATTCGATCTCAAAAGTGAAGAAAATTTTCTGTAGAAATGCGATACTGGTATCGCATTTCTACGACCAAAGATCAGCCAATAACAACTTCTCTCAGGACAGAGATGTTCTCTAGGGCTTTTCCCGAACCCAGTACAACCGAGGAAAGGGGATCTTCTGCTATGATAATCGGCAGCCCTGTTTCCGTATTCAGCCGTTTGTCCAAATTTCTTAAGAGTGCGCCACCGCCAGTCAGGACAATACCCTGATCGACAATATCAGCTGAAAGTTCAGGCGGGGTGAGCTCCAAAGCCATCTTCACCGCCTCAATTATCGCATCAACCTGCTCCGAAATCGCCTCACAGATTTCACCTGAGTCTATCGTCAGTGTTTTCGGCACACCCGAAACAAGATCACGCCCCTTAATATCCATTGTTTCATAGGGTGACTCCGGCATAACATCAGCAATGGTTGTTTTGATAACCTCAGCCGTATGTTCTCCAATAGCAAGGTTGTGTTTCCGCTTGATATAATGCAAAATGGCATCATCCATTTTGTCTCCGGCAACCCGGACAGAGTTCGCATAAACAATTCCAGCTAAAGAGATGACCGCAACCTCAGTAGTCCCGCCGCCGATATCAACAATCATATTTGCAGTTGGCTCGGTGATTGGCAAGCCGGCACCAATTGCCGCTGCCATCGGTTCTTCAATCAAGTATACCTCGCGGGCACCAGCTGACTCAGCTGACTCTTTGACCGCTCTTTTTTCTACCTGAGTAATTCCGGAAGGCACACTGATGATTATGCGAGGATGCACTAACGTTCTTCTGTTATGAACTTTATTAATAAAATAACGAAGCATTGCCTCTGTCACTTCAAAGTCGGCAATAACACCATCTTTGATTGGCCGGATTGCCTGGATATTCCCCGGAGTCCGTCCAAGCATCATCTTAGCCTCTTTGCCCACAGCCAATACCTTGCTCGATCGTAATTCCTGCCGCACAGCGACGACAGAAGGTTCACGAAGCACGATCCCCTTACCCTTAACATAGACAAGAGTGTTTGCAGTACCAAGGTCAATGGCAAGATCGTTCGAAAGCCAACCAAATAACTTATCAAAAGGACCAAACATTAGCAGATTTCCTCAAATAATTTTTCTGTAAAATTCCCCTCAACCCTCAATTACTTCAAATACTTATGTTATACATAAACTCGGATAAACTACCAAACTAAAATTGCATTAGCAAGGGAAATAGAAGTGACGCCTGCCCGTTGTTTACAAGAAATTCCTTGACATCTTTTCTGCCGCCATGGTAATTAAACGAGCCTTGGACAAACCTCTACTCGTCGTATCAAGACAGTTACACTGTGGGGCTATAGCTCAGCTGGGAGAGCGCCTGACTGGCAGTCAGGAGGTCAGCGGTTCGATCCCGCTTAGCTCCACCATATCATATCAAACAGTATTCAGATTCATCCCGAAACGGCCTGATTTTTCAGGCCGTTTTTCTTTTTTTAGTTGTCCAAAATTATCACAGGAACAACAACCTCAGACCCACCGACAACAACGCTGAGTTCTGACCAGAACACCGGGCTGGAGTTAGATACGATTTTTCAGTAGGGTAATGCTAGAAATGCTTCTTGCGGCCACCCCCGAAGCAGCAGATAGCGGTGCAGACGGGCACGAAAAGATTGAGTACCCCTGTCATGGCAGGCTTGTTGAAAACAAGGTACATATTTACGTATTTTTTTCTAACCGCCACACGAAAATATTTTTTACAATCTCTTCATCCAACGCAAGTTCGGTATTTTCAAACTTGATACAAAATGCCGGACTTTTCCGATGGACAGCGACAACAACCCCAGGGTTTAAACCAAAGGAAATAAGCTGGTGCAGATTGGAGTGGCTTCCAGGTTTAATGTAGGTAATCTTCCCTTTTTCACCCGGTTTCAGCTCATTCAGACTTACGACAGTATTATTAACCACCTTCACATTACGATTGCAGCATCTCCCTTTAGGGATAGGCTTCCCATCCGGACAGATCTCCGGATGCCCCAACAGGGTGCAGATTGACTCTTCAACTTCCGGCTGTAAATAGTGTTCGACCTGGCAGGCAATTTTCTCCATTTCGGCACTCTTCACCTTTAAAATACTCGTTACCAGAACTTCGGCCAGACGATGTCTGCGCATAATACTCTGTGCCGCCTCTTTCCCCTTACTTGAAAAAAGCACATTGTCCTCGTTTTTAACGATCATTCCAGACTTTTCCAGATCGTTGAGGTCCTCATCGTCAAAATCAACCGCGCATCTCTTTCTAATGGCCTCAAGCGAAAAATTATTATTTTCACCTGCCGCCCAGATAGCTTCAAGAATTTCCTCAAATTTTTCGTCCATACCAACCTCACATGAAATATCCAGCTTAAGGTAATACGTGCTCCCTAGGCACCATCCGGCGACATACAGTGATTCATCTCCTCCGGCTTTTCCAGATTACGTAAAGGTAATGCCTAAAAAAAGACACGAATAATTGACAATACTGCCCAGAATCATTGCATAGGTCACGACAGCCACCATAATCATTGTGGCGGCACGGACACCACGCTCTTTGTAAAGTACAATGATGGCGTTAATACATGGTGCAATAAAAGTCATTACCAGAAGATTCACAACCAGTTGTAGATTTGTGTACGAACTGCTCAAATGCTGCAACTCAACTGCCCCAAACTCCCGGCGTATCATCGTTTTAATAAAAACCTGAATGCTTTGGTGCGGCAGCCCCATCACTTTACCAATCACAGGGCCAATAGTATTTTCGAGTAACTCCAACCCGCCTATCCTTTGAAAAATAAACACAACTATCGAGGCATAAATAAATACCGGCACCGCTTCTTTCATAAAGAAAAAGGTCTTGATGGCAGACATCTTTACGACAGCCCGTATTTTAGGAATTCGCATCGGCGGAATTTCCAACAACATTGGTGTACGACTGCCACGCAAGATTTTATTGGCTAAAAACCCGGCAATAAATATTTGCAGCACTATTAAGCCAAAGACCGTAAAGCCGGCAGACGCCGGCATTTTATCAAGAATAATCAACATGACAGCAATAAGGGGGGCACAAGGCATACATAAAAACAACAAAAAAGAGGTAATATTTTTTTCCTTATCAGAATCCAATACCCTCGTTGTCAAAACCGCCATCGTCACACAGGAAAATCCCATGACCAAAGGAATCACTCCCTTGCCATTCAACCCTACAAACCGGAAAACCCGGTCCAGCAAAATAGAGATGCGTGGTAAATAGCCGGAATCTTCTAAAAGGCCAAAGGCAACGTAAAAACAAAAAATCACTGGCAAGACCAGCCCCAACGCCAGGAAAACCCCCGTAGGCAACACTCCAAAATCAGGGTCAATAATCATGTCCCTGATAAATGCATTGGGCAAATGTTCAACAAGTCGCGTTGTCCATGGTATGACAAAGCCTTCAAAGACGACACCGTTTAGAGTGTCCACCAAATACGTTGCCCCAAAAGAACCGACAAAAAAATACATTGCAACAAGTACAGCAACAGCAATTGGTATCCCTGTTGAGATTTGGGTACACCAATCACCAAACTTGAGAACAAAAGGATTCTTGGTTACAGGTTCAATCTCTTGAACAACAGCTGTGATCCGGGCAGCCTCTTTATAATATTGATTAACAAGGGCATTCTCAATGGCAGCAGGCTCCTGCTGCCTGTACTTCTTGGCCAGTTGCTGCAATTGGGCCAGCATGCCCCCTCCAAAGTTTTCCCTGATAAAGACCTCACTGCCTGGATCTCCGGATAAAAGCAACAGACCAAGTGCCCTTGATGAAATTATTGCCGGATTAAGCAGTTTATGGACCAGTTCCAGAAACTGTTCAATTCTTGATGAATATTGCATCCCTGTTTTGGCCGGCCGGAGACGCAACAGCCCTGCGACCAGTTCACTGACGCCAATTCCCTCCCTGGCAATAGTCGTACAGACTTCCATGCCAAGTTCTTCTGACAGTTGCTGGTAGTCGATTTCAATACCACGGGATGCGGCCTCATCAATCATATTAACGACAAAGAGCATTGGCAGACCGTATTCAGCATATTGCAGAGCAATAGCAATGGACCGCTTCAAATTCTTGGCATCCGCCACCAAAATAATCCCTATATCCCCCCCCTGAAGTTCAGGAGACAAAAGAATATCCCGTGACGCCCTTTCATCTTCATTGGCAGAGAAAATAGAGTGGATTCCAGGGGTGTCATAAACCATACTGCTGGCAAATTTTATCCTGCCGCTTTTAACTGAAACCGTGGTACCGGGGATATTTACACTGGGGGCCTTCGCTCCGCGGATCCTGGCAAAAAGAGTTGATTTGCCAACATTCATATTTCCGACAATCACATAATTTGATTGTGCTGAACCAATATCAGGCGGACCGGAAAGGACGGCGCCAGCGTCACAAGAGTGACATTTATTACAATTTTTCATAGGAACAACTTACGTACTATAGATTTTTTGAATTATATAGAAGCAAAGATTTTTAGACCGCCCCACATTGTTAGTCGGTGTAAACTTTATTCATACATTAAATAACTCTTTGTCGCTACAAACAGAAAATCTTGAGTTCATACTTGAGAGAAAACCAATAAGGTTGCGGGGCTGAAGACATTGACGAAAAGATTGGTGTCCAGAGAGCTTCGGTGACAGGTGCCTTAAAAAATTTTTACTCACCTACAGTAATAAAAAGATGCACAACAACTGGTGTCAGGCATGGACATGCAAAAAAGACTATCGCTGAAATCAACTGCATGAATCACTCAATGGAGAGTTGAGCTTATGGTTCCCTTTTGGTGCACAGCGAAGCATCATGCTTGCTGCCTATTGAAAAAGATAGAAAATTTTCAGCCACCTTCTTGCGGTGCCCATGCCATCATGGTATATAGTGTCAGATTTATCAGTTATATGGGCCATTAGCTCAGTTGGTAGAGCAGCTGACTCTTAATCAGGAGGTCGTAGGTTCGAGACCTACATGGCCCACCAGTAAAATCAAGCCCTCAGCTCTTTTTGAGTTGGGGGCTTTTTTGTTTGGTGCTACCCTGGTGCTACCTTGACCGATGTAACACTGACATTATCAACCCCTTATTAATCCTACTTCTCCGGCTTATCCCACTTATCAAAAAAGAAATACTTCTGATCCTCATTGCCACTGTCATTCCCTTCCAGCTTGATCATCCACAAAAAACAAACGAACAAAAATAATATCCACATTGCTTACCCCCTTGACCTAAAAAATTGACGTAACGGTGCCTTGTACTTATAAATACGTCACCACTCGTTTTAGGTGATTTTTGGAGGGAGGGATTTTGTAATGTTGGTTATATGGGGGAGGGATTTATTAGTACACATCTCTCAGTGAAGAAAGACCTTTTGAATTGTTTGGCTCCCAACCATATGTTTCTTGGGAAACTAAACTTTCAGGAATTTCTGATAAAAAATATTCCTCTCCTATTGTCGGCTTGTTCTGTACATAAAAGCCACTATTATAATTGGTAGAACGTGTGACAAAGAGTTCGTTTTTCGCTCTTGTTAGGGCTACATACAAAACTCGTCTTTCCTCTTCTTCATCATCCAGGTCACCACAGCTATAGATGTGCGGGTAAGTGCCCTGCTTGGCATTAGCAACAAAACAAATAGGAGATTCAGTCCCCTTTGCACTGTGAACCGTAATTAACAAAACAGCGTCACTGTCTCCTGGTTGTCTTAATTCTGTGGATGTCATTGGTTCTAATGTGAATGCATCAATAAAATCACTAATAGTTTTATATTTTTTAGATACAGTTATTAATAATTTTAAATCCTGCTCACGAAAACTCCATTTATCATATTTTTCTTCAAGTCTGGGGGAAAGTGATTGCACTGCTGCGGCAATACACGCTTTTGGCGATAACTGAGTTGAACTAGTTTGTTCATATGCAGAAATTGCCCCGTGGCTTGAGCCAAGGCTTTCCGATAATAATTGTATGGGACTAACATCTGTTTTTTTATCAAAACTACCTATTAATTTGTCAGCAGTTTTTTCTCCGATACGAGGCCAAAGTTTAAGAAATCGCATCCATGCTAAATCATCTTTATCATTCCTCACAACCCTTAATAAAGATAACACATCACGAACATGTGCTGCTTTTGTTAGGCTAGTTCCACCTACAAAAAAATATGGAATTTTTCTCCGCATGAACTCAGCCTCAATTGGCCTTGCATCCGACCCAGAACGCACTAAGACCATGACATCCTTAAAATTAATATCTGAATGACTTCTCTCAATAATTTTATCAGCAATCCAGCTTGCCTCTCCCAGACTACTATCAAATTCTGATAACGACGGGAGATAACCACATTCTCCTCGGTGGGCTACTAATTTATTTTTATAATCTAAAGGAGAACGTTCAAGTAACCAGTTTGAAAAATCCAATATTTCCTGATAACTTCGATAGTTTAGAGATAGTTTGAAGATTTTACTGTTGTTAAACATTTCCTGAAATTTATAAACGTTTTGAAAGTTAGCGCCTCTAAACTTGTAAATTGATTGTGCTGGGTCACCTACACAAAACAATCGTACGCCTTCACAGGAAAAGTGTTGCAAAATATTAAATTGTATGGGGTTGGTGTCCTGCATTTCATCAATTAACACCTCATCAAATAATGTGGTAACCGCTTTCCGAAGTTCTGGTTTTCTGGATAAAGTATCCGAAAATAACTCTAGTAAATCATCATAATCAAGATATCCCCGTAATTCTTTGGCGTTTCTGTATTCATTAAATATTTTAAAACAAATTTTCTGAAACTCCTCATTCATATCTGTGTTCTTAGATAAATATTGCTGTGGCTCTTGGCAGGTATTCCGGCTGTATGAATAATACTTAATTAGGGTAGATGGTCTTGGAAATTCTTTCTTTAACTCTTTATCATAATTTTTAAGCAATTTATTTCTTGCGATTGTCATTAAAGAATGTTGATCGTCGGAGTCAATAATGTTTAGACCTGACACATCAAAGCTCTTTGGAATTTTGCTTATTACATTCAAACAAAATGAGTGAAAGGTACTAGCCTGTATTTTGTTGGCAGCAGAACCAATATCACTCTTAATACGTGTTTTTATTTCTCTTGCAGCACGATTTGTAAATGTCATTATCAATATTCGTGATGCATCAGCTCCTGACTGTATTAGATGTGTTGCTCTCGCAATAATCACGCTGGTCTTTCCACATCCGGCACCAGCTGTTACAAGGATATTTGTTGCGTCACCATTGTAAGTTGCTGCTTTTTCTTGTTGTTCATTTAGCTCATATTCTTCGTCTTCATATTCGTCATCAACAAGAATGCCTGACCACTCGATACTACTATTCTCTAAATCTTGAACAAGTTCATCAATAACATCAGCGTTTACATAATCTGAAAACACTTCACCCAATACCTCATTGGCATGATAGGGGCCTCCTGAAATAAAAATATAACAACCATCTTCAGGATCATACGGACAGCATTCAGCAGGGTTTTCATAGTTAAGAAGAAACCATTCATGCATTACTTGTTTTTGCTCTTGAGCTTCCATTCCAAGGATTGCTGGGAGCGAAATAGTTTTCCCCTGAACGATTACTGACTCTCCTAAAGAAAGTGCACGTTTGCACATGATATTAAATTTTTGTTGCGCATCTACATGGCCATTTCTAGCAGCATTGTAATACCATTTTGTTGCCTCTATAGAATCCTGCTTTACTCCTTTTCCTGCCTCACACAGTAAACCAAGTTTAAATTGGGAATTTTTCTCACCAAAAATTTTATGATCACCGAAGAAAGAATGTCCAGCTGCTTCTTTGTACCATTTCACCGCCTCTGCAAAATTTCGCTTCACCCCATTGCCAAACTCTAATAACATTGCAAAATTGTGTTGAGCAGGTTTTACACCTTTTTTTGCCGCTTTATAATACCATTTTGCTGCTTTTGCGTAATCCTGTTCACCCGCTTGTCCCTCATGATACATAAGGCCAAGGAATAACTGAGCATGTTTATGTCCTTGTTCAGCAGCTCTCTTGTACCATTTCTTAGTCGCAATATAATCTTTCTCTACTCCTTCACCTATGGCATACAATTTCCCAAGTCTAACTTGTGCATCTTTATGCCCCTGCTCAGCAGCCTTCCGGTGCCATTTGGCTGCCTCTACATAGTCTTGCTTAACACCATCACCATTGGCATAGTGGAGACCCATAGCATATTGCGCCTTAGCATTCCCTTGCTCGGCTTTTTTCCTATCCATCTCTGCTTCTTCTTTAGCATCCTCCTCCGTTATACCAAATATTTCTCTGAGGATCATCTCTTGACCTGTCAAATGGGGCTTATCTGCATTCTTTTCAATTATTTCACGTATCCATTTTTCATTTATTTCTTGAGGAGGCAAACGTTTCTCATCTTTATTGTTCTTCGGTGGCATATCTTTATCCAAGATTTTCTAATACATGTTGAACGTTATTGAAGTTTATACTACGTGAAGTACAAAACCCCACCCCGCCATCATCACCGATGCACCAAACACAAGAAATACAACACAGCAACCAGAACTACCATTCCCGCCTTTTTTCTTTTCAGTTTCTTCGTCAAGAATTGACATCTCAAAGGCACCTACCTCACCATCGCCGTCAAGGTCTAAAGGGTTTTCAAACTCTTCCATGTCTTCCATCGTAAGCACCTAATTTCTTTTTTATTACTCCCATCCTGCCCCTAACCCTGTGCATTACTGGCCCCAAAAAAATGGGCGTGACTAATGCCATGCCCATCCAAGGTATCGCCAAACACCCATCCAGGAACATAAACAGAAATCACGCCCAAACGGGCGCGTTTCCGTAGTCTCGATTCCTGGATTAAAAATTGGCGATTTTTGAATGGAACGATCTGCGTTAACGCAAAACTAT
>Ga0102953_1000153_pt1 | contig 46351 bp, 47 predicted proteins | sample SalPon2A_C_D2_MG_FD_78509 | JGI IMG/M metagenome (GOLD analysis project Ga0102953, IMG submission 78509) | Soil microbial communities from South San Francisco under conditions of wetland restoration - Salt Pond MetaG R2A_C_D2_MG | ecosystem: Environmental > Terrestrial > Soil > Wetlands | place...
GTCTAGCCTCACCAGACCCTTCGGGTAAATTCCAAGCACCAAACCTGCCTGTTGGCAGGCAGGCTCCAGGCACCAACTTGGAATTTGGATTTTGGAATTTGGATTTTGGAATTTGGAATTTGGAATTTTTCCTGGCGCCGCCCGGGCCGCAAAACAAATTTACCCGCCTTTGGTAGGCGGCGGAACGGGGCACACCAGGAGCCGTTGTAGCTAATTTAAATAAATGGTATGACTAAAAATATAAAAGTAGCAGCTGCACAACTTGCGCCCATCTTTTTAAACAAAGAAAAAACGGTTGAAAAAGCCTGTAAAACAATTTTAGAGGCAGGTAAAAAAGGTGCTAACTTAATCGTTTTTCCGGAGGCTTATATTTCTGGTTATCCAGATTGGGTATGGATTATTCCAAATAGTAAAGGGACTGATTTAAATGAGCTTTACTTAAAACTTGTTGAAAACGCTGTTTCTATACCTGATAATACTACAAAAACATTATGTGAAGCGGCTAAAACAGGTGGTATTAATGTAGTAATTGGTATTCATGAACGTAATACTGAAACCAGTAATGCAAGTTTATTTAATAGCTTACTTTTTATAGACGACAAAGGTTTAATTCTAGGTAAACATAGAAAGTTAATACCAACTGGCGGAGAACGTCTGATATGGTCACAAGGAGACGGTAGCACCTTATGTTCGTACGACACATCGGCAGGAAAAATAGCAGGATTAATCTGTTGGGAAAACCTCATGCCATTAGCAAGAAATGCTATTTACGAATTTGGAACTCAAATATTGGCATCTCCAACTTGGGACAAAAGTCCAAACTGGACACAATCTATGCGACATATCGCAAGAGAAGGTGGATTATTTGTAATAAGCACTTGTATGGCTTTAAAAATGGATGATATTCCTGATGAATATGAGTTCAAAAAACTTTACCCTGAAGGAAGAGAATGGATAAATGTTGGGAATAGTTCTATAATTGCCCCGGATGGACAATTTTTAGCAGGTCCGCTTGAGGCAGAAGAAGGTATATTGTATGCAGATATTGATCTCAATCAAATCATAAAGGCTAAACGAATGTTTGATGTAGTTGGACATTATTCAAGACCTGATATTTTTAAATTCAATGTAAAGAATAACAAAGGATAAATAATAACTGGCTACAATAACCTGTCCTATGAAAAGTACAGGCAGTTGAGTTGCTTATAGAAGGCGTTTGACAATTTAACAACTTAGTGCGGTTTGAAAGTTATGTACTTTTAAATCGCCGCTGCTATTATACGAGACCATTGTGTTTCATTATGACCAACCAATGACCCATGATCAAATTTTTCAGGAAAATCAGGCAAAATTTACTTTCAGAAGGCAATACCGGAAGGTATCTTAAATACGCCTTTGGAGAAATTATCCTGGTAATGATCGGGATCCTCCTTGCGCTTCAGGTCAACAACTGGAATGAAAACAGAAAACTGGATATCAGGAGGCAGGAATATTACAGTCAGTTATTGGATGACTTGCACAGCGACAGCATCTTTATTCAAAGTACCATTAAAGATTTTAATAAGTACCTGAAGGATTATCAAGAATACACGGACTCCTATAATAATGGCCTGTTAACCCCTGTTCAGGTTTATGAACAACTTTCCGAACTTCCCTTAATATCGCAGCCATTGACTTTTAATACAAGTACCATAGAATCCCTTCAGAATAGCGGTGATATCGGGTTAATACCCTCTGATATCAGGAATAGGTTAATCGATTTAAGACGCCTTCAAGACATCACTATCAAACGTTTTGAAGATACAGACGGTGGAAAGAATGACCTTACCCAAAACATAAGTCATTTAATCGGGTCAACCACCTTACCTGAAAGACTTGTAAATCAACCTGAAATCAGTGAATTTTTGCGTATTGATAAAAATTTGAAAGAGATGATTTTGCTTTATGAAGGGATACATAAATGGAAAAGTATATCTCAGCGGGAAGCTATTGACAATCTGGAAAATATAGTCAGGGAAATAGACACCCTTGTTGAATTAATTAATAAGGAATTAAAAAAATAATCAAAGCAAACCATGCAGAACCTTAATTAATCCGTATTGGACGGCTGTTAAACCACGCTGAGGGCAAGCTCCATCCAATCAAAGTACAACAATAAAAAACGGGAGTCAAAGGCGTAACTGACGGTTATAATACATAGTTGTGCTACATTACCGATAACTATAGCTACCAACCACTAACCAATGGCAAAATTCTTTAGAAAAATCAGGCAAAATAGCATCAGCGAAAACAAGCTCACCAATTATCTCAAATATGCAATTGGGGAAATTATCCTCGTCGTCATCGGAATCCTCATTGCTTTACAAATCAACAACTGGAACGAATCGAGAAAACAGTATAAAACTGAAAAGGAATTCATTGCCAGCGTAAAGAATGACCTAAAACAAGACAAAATTTTTATTGATCAAATTATAAAACAAACAGAGCCGAGAATAGCTGCCTATAAAATATTAAATAGTCAATTACCAGATCTTTATAATAACGACAAAGAAACCCTGGATTCCGTTTTTTGGATCTATTTTAAAACCCAACGTACCTTTTATCCTATTTCGGGCTCTTATGAATCAGCTGTTTCCGGAAACCAACTCACTACGTTTCGCAACAGGGAATGGGTTCAAAAAGTAGTAAAGCTATATAACTCTACCTATGACAGATTAATTGATAACGGACAGATTTTAGACGAAAGATGGGGTTTTTTAAGCAAAAAATACAGCTATGAAAGAAGGACCGGGCATTTCCGGGAAATGGATCCGCAACAACTGACCGCCTTCCTGGACGATTTATACCATCATTATATACAAATGGAATGGTACCTGAAACAACTGAAATTAACCACAGCAGAGATTAATGGGATAATTTCAGAAAAATAAATAGAGAAAATATCGAAAGCACCATACGCTTTCTCTGCATTACTTCTGATCCGAAGGTTAATGCATATAAGCCCGTACCTGGTTTGGTACGGGAAGGCCGCCAGCAATGCCATAAGCTTCCAAATAAAAGTAAACTGAACGATCAAAAAACACTAAACATATGATAAGAACTCACTACCTTCTCCCCTCTGTATTTCTGGTTATCATTTTAGGGTGTACGCCCAAAAAAATCCCACCCGACCCACTGGCTATCAATCTTTCCGATGTAAAATGGGGAGAACCGGGGGATGGGAGCATTGCTCCGGCAGGAACGCGTACAGCATTGCAATCCACAAACCCCAATACCGGAGGGATTTGTTATTATGCATGGTTTCCTGCAGGAGGTTTCTTTGACGAGCACTGGCATACGCATGATGAATATGCCGTACTGATTCGTGGGGAAGTGACCGTTAAACTTGGAGAGGAGGTCAATCACCTTAAACCGGGGGCCTTTATTGTCATTCCGGGAGGAACGCACCACTACTGGGATGTGCCGGAGACAGGAGATGCAATTATCTTAGTAAAGCGGGATGGGCCACCTGATTTCCATTTTGTCAATCGGTAAACTATTTAGAAGACCTGTGGCTTGCAAACCTTATAAATCTTACAAAAACTCTAAATGATAAAAACCAATCTTCTATCCGCTTTTCTGATCCTTTCCATAGTATTGGGATCCTGTAATTCTGAGCATAAAAATGATTTGAGCTCCATTAAAAAGTATAGTCCGGTCGATAAGGAATTATATGATGAAATTATAAAGATGGATAAAGAATTCTTTGATGCCTATAACCGTTGTGATCTGGAAAAACAGGCGTCCATTTATTCAGACAGCATTGAATTTTTTCACGATAAAGGGGGGCTCATGACTTCGAAGGAGCTAATCTTGGAAGCAACAAAAAACAATATCTGTGGCAAAGTAACCAGAGAACTGGTGGAGGGGAGTGTGGAGGTTTATCCAATAAGTGGTTATGGAGCCGTTCAAATAGGATATCATAAGTTTTTCAACAACCAGGAACCGGATGCCGAATCAATTCCGAGTAAGTTTATAATGATTTGGCGTAATGACAATGCCAATTGGAAATTGACCAAAGTAATCAGTTTACATAATTAAAAAGAATCTGAAACCGGACAAAGACAGCAAGTAATGGCGTAAAAGATGGATTATGTCGGACTGGTCATTCGATTTAAAAGCCGGCAACACAACAGCTTATACCACCCCCTTGGCACCAATTAGTAAAAAATGAAAGTTACACCGGAACATAATGCCCGAATTGCAAAAATGACATTTGCCTCAGTTTATCCGCATTATGTAAAGAAAGTGGAGAAGAAAGGGAGGACAACGGAAGAGCTTCAACAAGTAATAGAATGGTTAACAGGATATGATAAAGAGAAGTTACAGGGCTTGATTGATCAGAAAGTTACTTTTGAAACCTTCTTCCGAAAAGCTGAATTAAACCCAAACGCCCGGCTAATAAAAGGGGTAATATGTGGATATCGAATTGAGGAGATTGATAATGAATTAACCAGACAAGTTCGGTATTTGGACAAGTTGGTTGATGAGTTGGCAAAGGGTCGAAAAACGGAAAATATTTTAAGGACAGAATAAATTAACAGCCACTAACAACGCCTGTTACTATTCAGTCCGGAGGAACTTAATTCAAGAGGTTTTTCCAACCTGCACCGGCCAACAAACAAATATAATCCCGGGTGGGCAAGGTTCGCCGATAATGGCAACGGCACAAGCGCACTTCGATCCCCAACGCAATTAATGCGCCAAAACATGGGAAAGTAGGGTAGATGGCATTTCTGTCAGGCGTATAAGGCCCGCGAGCCACAGGATTTGAACTAACCCGAACTATTTAATGATTACAATGGTTGAGCGGATTCTTATTTGCCCCTGAGTTTTTCGGCAACAGCATGGTAGTATTCCCTGCTTAACTTCTTGGTCCAAACGGTTGGTTCATTCCCATAAATAGCGATATAAGAAACCAAACTTTGTGCAGATGACCTATGCCAGTGCTCTGTCTCCTTTTCGCACTTAATAACATCCCCCTTTCTCATTACAATGGGCTCTTTTCCTTTTTCCTGACAATTTAAGATCTGAATGAGATAACGGGGCCGCCATAAAAAATGCCATAAGCCATAACGCTTTAATGCTTGCAATAAATCCTTATCTTGGGTACTATCAATTTGCCTTGCAAAGCTCGCAGTAGCTTTGGGGAATGATTGGCTCGCCAGGTAATATCCATGTAAGGCAGAGAAGGCCCAACCAGAGACGGTTGTACCAGATTAAACCAACACCAGAAAGAAGTGAAAAAATTAACAATCGATAATTACCTGGAGCCCCATTATATCAACAGAAGCAATTGGTTGAGGGCAGCGGTACTGGGGGCAAATGACGGGATTATTTCTATTTCCAGCCTTGCAATTGGTGTTGCGGCTGCAAGTGCAACAAGGGCCCCAGTTGTATTAGCAACAGTCGCCGGACTCGTGGCAGGGGCATTATCTATGGCAGCCGGAGAATATGTGTCTGTAAGCTCACAAACCGACACCGAAAAAGCAGATATTGAAAGAGAAATTAAAGAACTTCAGGAAATGCCGAAAGAAGAGATGGAAATTTTGACTCAGATCTATGAGAAACGAGGGTTAAAAAGAGAAACTGCGCGGCAAGTCGCATTAGAGCTTACTGAAAAAGATGCCTTGGGAACGCACATAAGAGATGAATTAGGCATCAATGAAATTAGTCAGGCGCATCCGATACAGGCGGCAATGGCATCAGGCGCAGCTTTTACTATGGGAGGCATCATGCCATTGTTAACTGTACTTTTTGCGCCTGTAAACGGGTTGGAATACTGGTTGTATGGATTCACCATTGTTTTCCTCGTTATCCTGGGCATAGCATCAGCAAAAACGGGAGGTTCAGGTATAACCAGGGCAATCCTGCGAATAACTATTTGGGGGACGATAGCTATGGGACTTTCGGCCTTGGTTGGCTATATTTTTGGCGTAAACGTCTAATTATTACAATGGAAATATAGGAACAAAGCCCATTGACAGGTTGTTGTCAATTATTATCCCCCTCTAAGTGAAGCTTTAACAGGTATCTCATAAGATGATAAGATAAAAGTGGGTTGAGGAAACCAATTGCAGCACTAACTATGACCATTGACAGGTTTTGCGACCATAGTGCCGGACTACCCGATGAGGAATTACACCAACATTATACGGAGGTATTGGGTCAGGGAGACGCAATACTCTATGGCAGGACTACCTAACAACTGATGGAATTTTGGCAAACCTTCGCGGTATCCTTGATTGCCCTGGCTATCTCATCATCAACTCCTTCCTTTTAATAATAATATATCTTTAATACCAAGCATCCGGAGTCTTCCCTGCGGAAAATTCCAGGCACTAAATTCCAAAAACCAAGTTGGAATCTGGTATTTGGAATTCGGAATTTGAACCAGGGCGTGCCAATCAAGCGACCGGCCTCTGCCTTCGGGCTGGCAGAAAGCAGTACCCTGAAGTGTGTAAGCCTGCTTTAAGGGGGCATTACCGGGAGGCGCCAAACTTTTGCAAAAACTTGACGAAAACGAGATACATTGGAATACTAATTTTAAAAACTCTAATCATGCCCGGGAAAACCTTCTTCACTTCGCTGATTTGTATGGCCCTTTTTATATCTGTTTCTGCGCAGAAGGCATATTGGGCACCACCTGACGATAGCATCGCCAGGAAACTTATTGCAATGGAGAAAATGTGGCTTGAATCGGACTGCAGTCCACAGCCGGCACTTAAAGGAGTGTTCGCTGACGAATTTCAGGGAACATGGATAGATGGCACCCGATATGGGAAAGACCAGGCTCTATCACCTGCTGAAAATCCTCATCGCCAATGTCAACTTGGGGACGTCAGGATTCAATTCTTTGGCGAGTCGGTGGCGGTCGCCTATGGGAGTGAAAGTGCCATTCGGATAGAAGCAGACGGAAAAGAATCGAAACATTGCTTAGTGTGGACAGATACCTGGTTAAAAAGGGAAGGAAAGTGGCAGATTATTGCGGCTCAGGATAACGTTATGGAATGCCCCATTTAAGCTATCAGATGTAAAAAATTTAAAAGCGGGTAATGAAAATAACAATAGACGAATAAGCGCGGAAAGCAAAGAAGAAGCAGACAAATTATTTAACGGCCTTTTGGCAGGGGGACAAATTGAAATGCCATTTGAAGAAAGCCCACGTCGTTCTTATTTTGGGATATTCAGGGACCGATACGGCATTGAATGGATGGTGGATTTTGATTCAGAAATTAAAGGGCAAACACCTTTGATTATGGCAGAAGAAAAGGGATCTAAAGAGACCATTGACATTTTAACGAAAAAAGAAGGTAAATAACGAACGCACAAAATTGCTTATAAAAAAATAGGCGGTACAGTATTAAAATCAGGGCTTTTGGCCCGTACCGAATTTTGTGCATATCAGGAAGTTTGGTGCTTCGAAATCGCCTACTTTTATTACACTAACTATTTGCTGTGATTTTTGAATGCCACAGGCAAATTTGAATGTGTAGCATAAATCTACCTTATGAAAACTATATACAACCAAAAATCAAAGAAAATAAGTTACATATACCTTCTTTCTATACCGGTTATTGGATTTATTCTGGCATTTAGCATAGGATATAGCAGTTATAAAATTTATGTTCCATTATGGATTATCAATTCCATTCTAATGGTTTATTCGGCTTGGGTTCTTGGATTTAGTAAGATAAGAAGTAAAAATAAAGAAGCAGCATTAACGGCGAAAGGAGCTTTTTTACTTATTATTCCCTTCATCTTAATGTCTATGTTTGCCGGGCTTGGTCCACCACCTGAAACTGCCAAAATATGGGTTGAAACTATGACTGAACAACAGGTACGATATTTTATCCTCGTAATTGCCGGAATTTTTGTTGCATTTGGACTGGCCACATTAAGGGAAAAATTAAGAGAAGAAGGAGAAACTTACTATTCCAAATTGGGTTGGACAGCAATTTCTATTGCAATTCCACTATTTGTTATAAATATGCTTTATTGGGGATTTTATTTGTCGGAGTTATTGAGCCTTCAGGTATCAACCGGACTTGAAAACAGTCCAGAATGGTTTGTGCCAATAAGAAAACTATTTGGATTAATTTCAGTGGTTGAAGTATCGTTGACCTATTTGGCTACTGCATTGTTCGCAATTTCCTTTAATATTATTGGGAAAATCGGAAGTACATCTTGCAAAGTTTATGTTTTGATTAGCAGTATTGCTTTATTAATAACAATATTATCAGCTTTTTTTGAGGAGCAATTTTTAATTGCCGGATTTATTGTTTCAATTCCAGCCGTTCCGTTTATTATGCCATATTTAATTGCACTGAATTTGTTGAAAAAAATATAAAGTAATGGGTAAAATAATAAGACTAAACTACAGATACCACCGGTAACCGTTGCACAAGTGCTCCCAAACACAACGGTTAGGTAATAATGGCCCTCGAGAAGGGAGTTTTTAGCTGGCTAGATGGAGTTAAGCTCATCCGAAAGATGATCCTAGAAAGCTTAAAATAGTCTCTGTTTCCGCCCTTAAGGCTGAGAAGTAACCTGGCAGGCTTCCCGCACCACTTTTGGTTCTTTTTTCATTGCATATCAGCCACCTTTTCAGGTTGTTGGCCGTGGCGGAGAGCTTCATTCGCTTGTCAGCCTGTTTTAACCAATGATAAATAGTTTGCCCATGGCCTAATGCTGAATAAGGGGCGCGTTCGCTCAAACGGAAATCTGTAGAAAGCATTTCCTGATACTTCCTTTTTTCCTTGCAGGCCTATAAGTCTCCAGGAATATGCGCGGCATTTCCGTCAGATCCCATATCTTTAATTAACAAGGTTGTGAAACAGGTACAAAGGCTAGAAAACAAAGGCACTTTTTCGACTTCTTGAAATTTCATGCATTTAATTTCAAATATAACCCAGCCTGGAAACACTTCGTCCCGGCATCTGTTGTGCCTTGGGCCATTTACAGGCAAAACAACCGGTCAATAGCTACGTTTGTTAGCCAGGTACGTTAGCAGCAGTCAGGCCGGGAATGAAATCAGGCACCAATATTATATGACATAATGGGACCTGTAAATTTGAAAGCCTTCCCTGTATTGACCACTGAAAGGTTGACGCTCAGACAAGTGTCGGAACGCGACGTCCAGGAAATATTTGTGCTTCGTTCTGACCCTTTGATAAACAAATACCTTGACAGGCAGCCTTGTAAAACCCTGGAAGACGCATCGGAATTTATTGGGAAGATAGAAAACAATAACCTTTCTTATTGGGCAATTACTCAAAAGGGAAATGAAAAACTTATTGGGACCATTTGTCTTTATGGCATTTCGGAAGAACGGAAAAATGGCGAAATTGGATATGAACTTTTAACGGACTACCAGGGTAAAGGAATCATGAGAGAGGCGGCAAAAAAAATAATTGAATATTCCATTCAAACCCTCGGACTAAAAACAATTGAGGCTTATACCCATAAGGACAACCAAAGTTCAACCAAGCTTCTTAAAGAATTGAAATTTGAGAGTACGGATAGCGTTGATGAGACAAATTCAAATTTGATTTTATTCCGACTACAGGTTGATGATAAAAAAGAATAAGGCTCCAAAACCTGAACCGTAAACATCTCGGCTGTACTATAAAAAACACAAAATGAAAGTAACCCTAATCAGCATTCCGGTCCGGGACCAGGAAAAAGCCCTAAAATTCTATACCGAGAAATTAGGCTTCTTAAAGAACAAGGATGTGCCCCTGGGAGGGGGTAACCGTTGGCTCACCCTGGTTTCAAAAGATTGGCGGGATGGTCCCGAATTGTTATTGGAACCAGCGCCTAACCATTTTGAGCCCTCTAAGGTATACCAGGACGCGTTAAGGGAAGCCGGGATTCCCTGGACGCAATTTGACGTTCAGGATGTGGCTTTCGAATACAAGCGCTTATCACAGCTGGGCGTAGAGTTCAGTGTGCAACCGACAGAAATGGGGACGGTAATAGTGGCCGTTTTTGATGACACCTGTGGAAATAACATTCAACTTGTCGAGAATCTGTAATTTAAACCTTTGACTGCCATTGGCTATAAGTAATTGGTTTTTCTCCCCTGCTTCTGAACCCCGATATCTATAGGGACTTGCAAATTTTTAGTTGGGCATACACCTGAAAAGTTACTGCTAATCCACGCCAGTACTAATAGCCCGGACCACTTTTTGGAGCCGGCAAAAAGCTTTTCCGGTACAGAAAAAGTTTTTGCTTCGGCATCCTGAATTTTTCTACATTTAGTTGAACTAATTACGAACCCTGAAACTAACCGACAGGACGCCGGTATTGCCGTCGTGCCTTAGCGGCAAAACAGTCGCTGATTGGCCTGGTTTGTTAGCCTTCGGTGCTGTGTGCCACCTCAAAAGAACGCAATTTGCCTGAAAAACTAAACAATATGCAAACGCAACCTGTAACATTCAAAAACAAAGCGGGGCTTAAAATATTTACACGGACCTGGCTGCCTGTAGGAGACATTCGTGGAATCATCATCATAACTCATGGGTTAAATTCACATAGCGGGTACTATCAATGGGTGGCGGAACAGTTTACTGCTGATAATTATGCGGTCTATGCACCCGATCAGCAGGGTCGCGGGCTTTCTGAGGGAGAACGATTTTATACGGACAATATTTACGATTCGGTTGCGGACGTGGATCATGTGGTTGACCTGGCGAAAAAAAAGCATCCGAAGGTTCCTGTATTTTTGTTGGGCCATAGTGCAGGAGGGGTGTTGGCATGCCTTTATACCCTGGAACATCAGGCCAAAATTAACGGGTTGATATGTGAAAGCTTTGCCTTTAAAGTACCTGCACCGGATTTTGCTCTGGCCGTTCTGAAAGGCGTAAGCCACATTGCCCCACATCTTCATACCATAAAGCTTAAAAATGAAGACTTCTCAAGAAATTCCGAAGTAGTGGCTTTTATGAATAGCGACCCACTGATTACCAGCGAATCGCAACCCAGTAAAACCATGGAGCAATTAGTAAAAGCAGACGAACGATTAGAGAAGGAATTTTCAAAGATTACACTCCCCGTTTTCATTCTGCATGGCACCCATGACAAAGCCACCAAAACAAGTGGCAGCCAGTTTTTTTATGATAACACAGGTTCGCCGGACAAAAGCCTTAAATTATATGAGGGCCATTATCACGATTTATTGAACGATACCGACAAGGAAATTGTGATGAATGACATTCTTGAGTGGGTAAAAAATCACAGCTGAAAAGGGGAACGCACCCCCCATGTAAAGGCCCTCATACCTACCCGGCAAAATAAGTATCTTTAAAACCAAACATCCGCCGTCTTGCCTCCGAAATCCCGGGGCTGCGGAATCTGGTTCGTTCGTCAAGACTCGCCATTGAAGGGCAACGAAGGTTTATCCGCCTCTGGCGGGCATACCCGGAGCCGATGGCAACCATAATGACGACAAATTTGTAGTCAATTTTCAAGTGATCTTTTGGGGGTTTTAAAGGCCTTTTTAAAGCTAAAAAAGTTAATCGTGCGCCATAAAAAAAGCATTATTCCCATCGCGACAGGATCACTTTTCTTATGTATGGAACGTAAGCTGAACTGACTTTTATTAAGGATCGCATCCGCGGCACGCATCGCACTCTCAACAGCCGGACCTATGCCTTCTCCCAGGTCTGTTGTCGCCAAGCCGGCGGCATCACCAATGATGAAAGCATTATCCAGTCTGCAATGATCTACACGATCCCTTATTTGATATACGTATCCTTTGGGTTTAAATTCATAGTCTTTAACGATGTTAAGGGAATCAAGTTTTCTGATAAGCAGATCCCAATGCTCTTTTATATCTACTTTTTTACCTTTAAAGAGGCCTCCAACACCAATATTCAAGTACCCATCATTTTTTGAAACACACCATGAATAGCCCTGAACATTATGTTCATAAAACCAACAACGGCATGCCTTATCTTTATAGTCATATTTTATCTCTTCTTCCAAACAACAGACTTCGTAATTCTTATTTCTCGGGTGTACCGCTTTGAATAATGAGATATAAACTGGGCAATGCGATCCTCCTGCTCCTACAAGATATTTACATTTAAACTTGTCATCAATAATATAAAACCCATCCTGCTTTTTAATAGTATGAACTTTATGATGATATACATCCACACCAGACCTTTTCAGTAACCAGGCGTCAAATTCATAACGTCTTATGGAATAGGATGTTGATTTCAGTTTTTTATCAATACCAAAGAAGTTAACATAGTTGTCATTACATTGAATGTTCGGATAATCACTTAATTCTAGTTGATCAATGACCTTAGGCGTGATCCATCCGGCGCATAATTTTGTTCTTGGAAATTTTTGAGAATCGAGTAGTATGCAGTCCGTATGACCCTGTTTTAATTTCCATGCACAGGTGGAACCTGCCGGTCCTCCGCCAACAATAATAACTTCTGAGAATTTCATGCATTTTTCTTGTAGCATTCTAAAGGTAGTGGTATTTTCCTTTGTTAATGGATTGCCTTTTTTAAACACCCTTATTCATATGCCTATGTTGCCAAAACGATTTGGTCCAAGAAATTAAAACCTATTGCCAACACCTTGAATAATTAATTTGGTGTGGGCAGATATTTTCTGTTGGCCATTCCCGCAATTAATCATACACAAACCTATGCACCGGTGAAAGGACTGTCACATCTTTGAATCAATTGTTATAAAACATGGTTCGTAAGAACGTACACCATAAAATCAACCTTTTCACGCTTTATTATGAAATCCCTGCCCATTTTCGGAATCCTTTTTTTAATTACCTGTCAAATTGCCACGGCGCAGCATAAAACCACAGATAGGTTAAGGAAACAGGTTCTTGAGACCCAGTCAGCCAGATTTTCTGCCATGATGGACACGGATGTTGAGAAACTTCAAAGCCTGCTCGCGGACGACCTTAGCTACACCCACACAACGGGATGGACGGAAACAAGATCGGAATATCTGGAAACGATTAAATCCGGAAGAATAGATTATTTGTCATTCGATCCCCGGGAGGTGGATGTCCGCATTTATGGAAGGCTGGCGGTTTTGACCGGCTTCGTGGATGTTAAACTTATTTATAAAATGAAAGAGGCAGAATTCACAATCCGATTTTTAGAGGTACAGCGGGAAGTAAATGGAAACTGGGTATTAGTTGCCTGGCAATCTGTAAAATATAAGCCGGATTGAAACGTAGTTTCATATTCAAAAGGGCAAAAAAATACAAATCACAAAACAAGAGGACTTCGATTACCCGAATGTTTCCCCATTTTACCTCAACAGCAGGTGAACAAGGCATGCTCGCTGGCCGTTTTTTTGTACTTTCCAATTCATTAAAAAATCACCAGGCGTGCAGCCCGCGAATAATTGCCCGGGTGTTGCTCATTTCCGTTTAACCAACCAATAACAGTGACAAAATTCTTTAGAAAAATCAGGCAAAACAGCATTAAAGAAAATAAAACCATCAATTACCTTAAATATGCCTTTGGAGAAATTATCCTGGTCGTAATTGGAATTTTAATTGCTTTGCAGATAAATAACTGGAATGAAAGAAGGAAAAACAAGGCTACCGAGCAGCAATTATTGACCTCCCTGCTTCAGGAGTTTGAAACCAACCTGGCAATACTTGATAATACGATTGAAACCAATACCAAAATTTTTGAAACCTGCGTTAAGATCGGAGATTTCACCGGACCTTCATTGCCTGAAATAAGTGAAAAGGAAATGTCTCAATATTTGGTAGGAGCCTTTAAATATGAGTCGAGGTATGTGCCCAACCAGGGAACCCTAAATGAGATAAACAATTCCGGTAAATTATCGCTTCTGTCCGATATAAGCTTAAGAAAGGCCATCTCTGAATGGCATTCACAATACGAACTTGTTAAAAACCAGGAAAACTATGTGGTTGAAGAAAGGGACTTTACCCATAAATTTTTTATTAACAGTGGGAATTTCAGAAGGCACCTGGATTTGATTGACGATGCCCTCCTTAATGTTAAACCCAGTAAATTTCCAAACAACGACTTCAGCTTCCTTACCAATCCCCAATTTGAAAGCAATCTGTACCTATATATTGTAGCTTCCATAAATCTAAATAAGAGCTTCTATCAGCCACTAAAAGAAAAAACAGAAGGTATTATTGAAAAATTAAAACAAAACATAGATTAACATAAAAGCGGGAACGGATAAGAAAATTAACTTAAGCATCTGGAATCAGAAAAGCGCAATACGGGCTGGTAAATCCCAAATCCCAAATTCCAAATCCCAAGCACCAAAATCAAGGTATAAGGCTGGGACTTGGAATTTGGAATTTGGAATTTGAACAATCCGCCCATAGTGGTGGCAAAGAGCGCAGATTCCCGGTTTGGGGATAGAAAATATGGTTAACTTAGATACTGTCTTAGCGTTCGGGTAACCTGGACGGTCAGGACTTTACCCGGAATCATGAAAACGCTCGTCATCCTCCTCTTTCTCACTATACTTGCTGCCGGGTGCAATAAAAATGATACCATCCCCAACGACCTGTCGGCCTTACCTCCGGACAACGGCGGCACCCATGAAGCAATGGCGTATGGAGCCACAGCTGCCCCCTTCGGTTATTATATATATACCCCGGGCGGATATACCGAGAACGGTGTGGAGTACCCCCTGATGGTTTTCCTGCATGGGGCCGGTGAAATTGGCTATAGTGGCACGGATCCTGCGATTCTGGACAAAATTCTGGTGACTGGAATCCCGGAATTAATAAACACAAAAAGGTGGCATCCGAGCTATCCCATGATCGTAGTATCGCCACAATGCCCCGAAAGGCAGTGGAATACGGCCAAAATTCACGAACTGATAAAATTTATAACCGAACAGTACCGGGTCAATTCTAAAAGGATCTATATAACCGGGCTCAGCATGGGAGCCATCGGCACCTATTCCTATATACAGGATTACGGCGGTTCGAGTTATGTTGCCGCCGCGGTCCCGATTGCCGGCCGGGGTGATATTTACAAGGGATCCAGTTTTCAGGACATTCCGGTTTGGGCGTTCCACGGGGATGCGGATCCCATCGTCGATGTCAGCAACTCCATCTCCATGATCGCGGCCATCAACGATGCCCATCCGGCCACACGGGCCTTACTGACCATTTATCCGGGGGTGGGCCATGATTCGTGGAGCAGGACCTATGATGAAAGCGGGATGGGGCAGGAGAGCCCGGACTATGACCCATTTGGGATTTCTATTTTTGATTGGATGTTGGAGTACGTCAAAAAATAAGCTGATCCCCACTACAGGGATATTCCCGGAGGGCAACAGAGGTGTATTAGCAACCGTAGGGGGCAGGGCCTGAATAATAACAAGTAAAATTTATATAGTCCAACAATGAAAAACCTAATCGCAATCATCCTGACATCAGTTATGCTTGTTTTCCAGGCGAATGCACAGGAGGGGAAGGTAATAACCGTAAATATTCATGCGGTATCCCTGGAAGGAAATTTAGTCGGAGATTCTCCAAATCGCAACGTGTCGATCTATTTGCCTCCCGGCTATGATAAGGATTTGGATAAAAGATATCCGGTTCTATACCTGTTGCATGGATTTTCAGGGAATAAAACGGGCGGGAACAATTGGGAATGGGCGTTCAACGCCTCGGACATCAATGAAATTATTACGTCCGGAACGGTAAGCCCCATGATCATCGTAATGCCCGACGCATGTAATCAGTTTGGAGGCAGCATGTATACCAATTCCATAACTACGGGATTTTGGGAGGATTTTATAACATACGACCTGCCTGATTTTGTTGATGCCAACTACAGGAGTATACCCAGGCGCGAAAGTCGGGGAATTGCCGGTCATTCGATGGGGGGATATGGGGCGATCAAAATAGCCATGAAACACCCCGATATTTTTGGATCCGTGTATGGGACAAGTGCCTGTTGCATGGATCAAAATCCCGGAAATTTCAAAGCAAAGCGGGTAATTGATGCCATGGCGGTACGATCCCTGGACGATATCCCTGAGGCATCGTTTGGATCCAAGACCTATCTTGCCTCGGCAGCGGCATTCTCGCCCAATCCTGCCAAGCCGCCGTTTTATGCTGACTTTCCTTTTAAAATAACTGATGGTTCCCTCACTATGAATGAACATGTCAGGGCCATGTGGCTGGCAAATTATCCAAGCTGGATGGCCGATCAATATGTGGCCAATTTGCAGCGGTTGCACGGCATATCCTTTGATGCCGGCAATAGGGATATACCTGGATTACTGGAATCCAACCAATACTTTTCCATGATTTTAAACCGGTTAAATGTCCAAAACAAATTTGAAGTATTTGATGGGGGGCATGGCGATAAAGTGGGGGAAAGGATCAAAACCAAAATCTTGCCGTTCTTTTCTGAGCAACTGACCAATGATAACTAGCTGAAATTATCTGATATACCGGGAACGCGAAATTAGCTATGCCCCCTGGCTGAACAGCACCCCTGAAGAAAAATCCCTACATTTAAAACCAAAGATCCCTCCGGGAGGAACCCGTGCCGGTCTTATTGTGCCACAGATCGTTTCCGCCGCAAGATAATCGCCAGGCGACACGTTGCATACCCGGAGGCGTTGAGAGCACGGTACATTGACAATTGTCCCATCCAAAACATATAAAAATGAAATCCAAAAGAGACAGCCCCGGCGTTTATCCTCCGCCCCCACTTTTCTATGTTGCGATATTCTTTCTATCTATCTTATTGCAACACTACATTACTCTATCAAATGATTTTTCTAAAAATAGTGCGTTCAAATTTCTTTCCCCAATTTTTATAGGCCTGGGTATTTTGTGCCTTTTACCTGCACTGCTGACGTTCTTAAGGTCAAAAAACACACTGGTAACCATTCTGCCGGCAAAATCGCTTCAGACGAAAGGAATCTATTCGATTTCCCGAAATCCAATGTATGCCGGATTATTGCTAGTATATATTGGAATCGCCTTCATTAAAGGCAATATCTGGACATTTATCTTAATTCCCCTGGTAATATTTATCGTGAACCGGTTAATAATTATCAAAGAAGAAAAATATCTGGAACGTGCCTTCGGGAAACAGTATTTGGATTATAAGAATAAAGTGAGAAGATGGCTGTAAAACCTGAGATCGTTGATTTCAAATCAAACGACCGCAAACAGAACCTGCTTAAAAGTGGTGGTTCAGTGGTATAATCAAAAGTTGAACTGCTGATGAGGTTGTATTTGATGGACGGAGGATCAATCTGAAATTACCCCTCCGTATAACATAGAAATATTGGCAGCAAACTAAAAAACAAGAAGTTTCAGAAGATGAAGTTGAACATAAAACCAGATTGTGGTAATTCACCTAAAAAGGAATTGGTTAAAAATCTAACCATCTATTTTGCCTCCTATAATCTTGACAAAACAAAGGATTTTTTAGACCAAAAGATTGAATGGACTTTAGTCGGAGAAAAGCCTGTTTCCGGGAAAGAACAATTTATAGCAGCTTTGGAACAAATGAGCGGCAATAAGTCGCTTCAATTAACTATTTATAGTGTAATTACTCATGGGAAGGAAGCGGCTGTAAATGGAGAAATGATAATGGAAGACGGCAATGTATTTGGGTTTTCAGACTTCTATGAATTTTCAGGCGCGAAGGGAACCAGGGTCAAATCCATTGTTTCTTATGTAATTAAGATGAATAAAAGCCAGATGGCGACCTAAACTATAAGCAAGCCGGCGGAGGGTGATTAATAAATCAACAGAACTTTTAACAAAATTCTGTATAAGTGGGCATGAAAGCGCCCATAGAGTCCGCCGGTTCATGGCCAAACCGTTGCCTGCAAAAGTAAAAAAGATCATCATTTCAAATGAAATTGGATGGATGAAAAAATTAATAGCATAATTACTTCTGGCTTCATAGGAATTGCGGCTTATATGGTCACTGACGTAGTACACGAAGTGATTGGTCACAGCAGCGCAGCGCTACTTGCCGGCTATGATATCACTCTTTTGACTTCGGTCTATTTTAAGAGTAACCCCATTAACTTTATAATTGGACTTTGCGGCCCGATATCGAATCTGTTTTTTGGAATACTTCTTTTCACAATCCTCAGATATGCAACGCTAAAATCAGCTCAAACCAAACTTTTACTAACCACTTTAATGGCTTACAACTTATTTTGGTTTTCCGGCACTATAGTACAGTCCGGATTTGTTGAGAATGGAGATTGGACTTACGCGGTTACACTACTAAATATGAGAACACTGGACAAATCCCTTTTACTCCTGGCCGGAATAGTTTCTTATTTTTTTTCTATAAAAATTGTCGCGAGTCGAATTTCAATTCTGAATTTCAATTTATCAGAAATCACATTAAAGCAAAGTATATATTATGCCTACTTTTTTGGGATATTGGCTGCGATGGGGGCAGGGCTATTTTATGCGCCCGACAGCATGGCAGCTTCAAGAGAAGGATTGCTGGAAATGATGGCTTCATTACCTATTTTGTTTCTGGTCAGGAGAATAAATCAGGAAACCGAACACGTTATCAAAGTGGATGGGAATTTGATTTTTTATCTTTCAGTTTGTGTGGCATACATCTTATTTTGCTTTATGCTGGGCAAAGGTATTTATTGAAAACGGAGTGAGCCAGTGGGCAACCTCGTATATAAAAAATTAGCAGTACAGTAGTCATATAAATGGGTTAGCCCCCTCAATTTTTTGTGTAACTCAACTGGAAACCGGCGCGCAATCGACTACTTCTCTTCTGCAACAAAATGACGAAGCGAATTAAAGACTGAAAATATGAGACATAACATAAAAGTAGCTGCCGCACAACTTTCCCCGGTATTTCTAAATAAAGAAAAAACGGTTGAGAGAGCCTGCGATGCCATTTTGGAAGCCGGAGAAAAAGGGGCTGGTTTAATAGTTTTTCCGGAGGCTTTTATCCCGGGTTATCCGGATTGGGTATGGCTTTTACCAAATAGTCCAGGTGCAGAATTGAATGAACTTTATTTTGAACTGGTAGAAAATGCGGTCTCCATTCCCGATGATACTACAAATGAGCTATGTAAGGCCGCGAAAGCGGCAAAAATCAATGTCGTAATGGGCCTGCATGAACGCAATTCTGAAACAAGCAATGCAAGTTTGTTCAATAGCTTGTTATTCATAGATGATAACGGTTCGATTTTAGGCAAACATCGAAAACTAATCCCAACGGGTGGAGAACGACTTATATGGTCGCAGGGGAAAGGAGATACATTGCGATCTTATGATACGTCAGCAGGAAAAATCGCCGGATTAATATGTTGGGAAAACTTCATGCCCTTAGCAAGAAACGCGATCTACGAATTGGGCACTCAAATATTGGTTTCCCCTACCTGGGATAAAAGCCCAAGCTGGATTCAAACCATGCAACATGTCGCAAGGGAAGGTGGTTTGTTTGTAATAAGTACATGTATGGCTTTAAAAATGGATGATATTCCCGATACGTATTCATTTAAAAATCTCTATCCCGAAGGCAGGGAATGGATCAATATAGGCAATAGTACTATAATAGCACCGAACGGGAAAGTTCTCGCCGGACCGTTGGAAGCCGAAGAGGGAATTTTATATGCTGATATCAACCTTGGGGATATAATTAAAGCAAAACGCATGTTCGATGTTGTTGGACATTATTCAAGATCTGATGTATTTAGTTTCAATGTTATTCAAACAAATAATAATTAGCCACAAGAACATATTTAATCAAAGCCATGAAAGGCCTTCCGTAGAGTTTATGTGTATTTGTAAGGACCGATAAATTTTTAAAATTGGCTTTTGCGATAAACAGGACATACAGAAAATCATAAAATACGGGTCAAATATAAGATTGGAAGCCGGTGTCTATTACTACACAACTTCCATACACCAGACCGTGGTGGCTGATTGGAACGACCCCTCCCAGAAACGATGACTAAAAAAAGGATCAAAACGAATAATCAGAATTTTATTGCTGGTTGGGACAATAATATCCTTATACTTTGTTCCCTGGCCAATCGTAAAGGCCTGGATAGCACCATTGCCGGAAACCGTACAGGAACAGGTGAATGAAGCAACCGATTATGGTTTTGACGGAATTATAGTTTGTGTGGATAAGAAAGGTGCTCAACCTGCATTTTACACGGCGGGGTTAAAAAACAGAGAGACTAAATTCCCTGCCGATCCTCATTCTTTGTTCAAAATTGCCAGTGTCAGCAAACTATATACGGCGGTTGCTATTGCCAAACTGGTATATGCCGGGCGTTTGTCATTGGATAAAACACTGGCTGATTACTTTCCTGAACTGGCGGGAAGAATTGAAAATGCCAATAGAATTACCGTGAGGATGATGGTTCAGCATCGCAGTGGCATTCCGAATTTTACCGACACTCATAATTATTGGGTCCACCCGAAACAAAACAACCAGGAACGACTCGCGTTGATACTCGACATGCCAGCCGACTTTGAACCGGATACCGATTATGAATACAGCAACACAAATTACTTATTACTTTCAAACCTTATAGAAAAAGTGACGGGTGAAAGCAGATTTCAATATATCAAAGAGGTGATATTAGACCCGTTGAATCTTAAAAACACGTTTGGTTCTATCCAGGATGTCGATCTGGATGAGGTGATGAGTGGGTATTATGTGGGCTATGAAAACGATTTAAAGACCGTTGACAATGGCCTGATGTTGGCCACAGCAGACGATTTGGCGAAATTTATTAGGGCCCTGAACGACGGCTTTGTATTTAAAGATAAAAAGGAGCAGGCTATTTATTCCTCAATTTATAAATACGAACATACGGGCTTGATTCCGGGCTATCAAACCATCGCCAAATACCACAAGGACATGGATGCCGTTGTCATTCAGTTCACCAACACGGTTGACTTTGAAGATTATAACTGGAATTTATCAGAAGTCATGTACAGCCGGATTGTGAAAATATTGAGGATTAAAGATAGCTCTTAGTTATGTTTAAAGGGCGCTCCTGCCTGCCGGTGAGAGAAATGCCATCTGTGCACATCGATGGCTCATATATTTAATAAACGCATTTACCTTAAAATAATCGCGTAAGAACAACGAAGGCCGTTTGGATCGTATGGTCACAGGGCATTTATTTGAATTTGATTTATTCGGCAGTGATGTAGATCTGGTCGACCTGCTGATTTCAGGAGAAGCTATGGGGTTTCTGGGGTAAAGGCATGGAAATCAAAAGTTATAAAATATAGGAAACAATCCTTATTTTTAGGTTTTCACCTTTTAAATACTTCACCTTGGCACATACATTTATAAACCTGGCCAAAACGGCCTTATTTGTCGCCTTCCTCATTTTAGCCGTCCCTGCAATGGGCCAGGATGGCACCATCTATCCGCTGGACGCCCCTGCAGAGCCAAAGGCCATTCTGCTTGGCACAGGGGGGGTAGAAGGCCAAACTGCCCCGGAGACCTGGTTCCGGCAGTGGGGCGACCCCATGGCGAGGAACATCTCCACCGCCACGCTTACCCCCTTCCTGCCCGAGCCTGGCAAAGCGAACGGTGCCGCCGTTATCGTGGCCCCGGGTGGAGGCTTCCGGTGGCTGTCGATGGGCAACGAAGGCTGGGAAGTTGCAGAGGCACTTGCCAAACAGGGGATCGCCGCTTTTGTGCTCAAATACCGACTCTTTCCTACTCCGGAGTCGCTGGACGACTTCAGGGCCTGGATGAACCGGCCGCGGCCTGCCCCGGCGGAGCCCGAGGATGATTCCAATACCCCGGCACCGCCGCGCCCTCCGCAGCAAGACCTGACCAATCAGCGGCAAGACGCTGAAGCCGCCTATGCCATGATCGTCAACCGGGCTAAGGAGTGGGGGGTGGATACCAGCCGGATAGGCATGATCGGCTTTTCGGCCGGTGCCGGGCTTACCATGCATGTAACCCTACATTCCGGTACGATGGACCTGGCCTTCATAGGCCCGATCTATGGCGGGATGGGGCCGGCAGACGTACCCGCGGATGCCCCGCCCATGTTCAATGTTATCGCAACGGATGATTTCCTGTTCCGAGGGCAATTCGGGGTAATCGATTCCTGGTTCAAAGCAGGCATCCCGGTAGAGTTTCACCTTTACCAGAACGGGGGCCATGGTTTTGGCCTCGGGAACCCAAACCGTACCAGCAACCGTTGGTTTGATGCCTTCATCCACTGGCTGGATGTCAATGGCTTTCTAGCGGCCAAAGAGGGGGGGTGATCCTGTGTTTCATGTTTGTAACCGCAAATGGCTGCCTGAACCGGTAAATGAATGGGCAAAATCGAAGGATGGAATGATATCCCTATCCGCCTTAACCTGACCAATGAATTATGAAAAATACCCATGTAATCCTCTCCACATTCCTTTTCATACTCCTGGTTTATGGTACGGCGTTTGGCCAGTCGTCCGATTATGTATTGGATAAGCCAGAGCAAAAACGAACCATCGATTCCATTGGCTCCCAATTGAAGGCAAACTATGTCTTTCCCGAAGTGGCAACCGAAATGTACCAACAGCTCTGCGACCATTTCAAGAAGAATGAATATACGTCCATCACAAACCCCTATGACTTTGCCAGCCAGCTGACCAGCGACCTGCGGGCCGTCAGCAAAGACCTGCACCTGCGGGTAATCTATGCCCCCGACGAGATCGCGGAAGAGAATAACGCCGTTACGGAAGAAGAAAGGGCCACCCTTCAAAAAAGGGCTCTTGAGCGGATGCAGAGAGACAATTTCGGGTTTAAGGAAGTTAAGATACTGGAGGGTAATATCGGGTACCTGGACCTGCGGGGATTTTACCCTGCTACCTATGGAGGGGAAACAGCCGTTGCGGCCATGAACTACCTGAGCAATGCGGATGCCCTGGTTATCGACCTGAGGCAAAATGGCGGGGGCTCCCCGGAAATGATTCAGCTGATCTCCAGCTACCTTTTCGATGCCACCCCGGTTCACCTGAACAATTTTTACTGGAGGCCACAGGATAAAAATACCCAAACCTGGACCCTGCCTTTTGTGCCGGGAAAACGAAGGCCCGATATACCCGTATATGTACTCACCAGCAAAAATACCTTCTCCGCCGCTGAGGAGTTTTGCTATAACCTTAAAAATCTGGAACGCGCCACTCTGGTTGGTGAAACTACTGGCGGTGGGGCCAACCCGGGGGGAACGGTCAACGTTACCGAGAAGTACCGGGTGTGGATCCCGCAGGGCAGGGCCATCAACCCCATTACAAATACCAACTGGGAAGGTACGGGGGTGTCGCCCCATATTGAAGTGGCTGCGGAGGAAGCGCTGGAAAGGGCAGAGTTGGAAGCGCTGGAAAAATTGATGAAAGCCGCCAAAGACAGTACCAGGATTGCCTTTTACCGCTGGTACCTGCAGGGGATACAAACCAAAATGAACCCTGCTGAGGTCGGGGACGCAGATCTCCGGAAATATGTAGGCACCTATGGCCCTCGAAAGATCACCATCGCGGATGGCACCTTATTCTACCAACGGGAAAATGGCCCCAAATACCCACTGGTTCCCATGGGGGATCACTGGTTTATATTGGAAGGCCTGGATAATTTCAGGATTGAATTTCAGCAAGAAGCTGATAAAGTGGCAGCCCTGATAGGCCATTACGACAATGGAAGTGCAGACAAGTCGACAAGAACACCTTAACCCCGGCGCATAAAACCCGTCAGGGCCCATTTAAACACCAAAAGATGAAAACGAGTTTCTCAATTATAGTACTGTTAATAATAAACTTAGTGATGGTAATTGGGTGTAAATCTGAAAAGTCTGACTACGATAAAATGGTTGAATTCGGAGAAAAATATACCGAGGCCTGGAATAGTAAGGTACCAGAGAATATGGCTTCATTTTATGCCGGGGACGGCATGCTAACCGTTAACCATGGCACACCAGCCATCGGCAGGAAACAATTGGCAGAAACCGCTAAATCCTATATGGATGCATTTCCCGATATGGAACTAACGATGGACAGTTTAACCGTCAATAATGAAACATACAGATATTACTGGACTTTTAGAGGAACGAATACAGGACCTGGCGGGACGGGAAATAAAGTTGATTTCAGCGGCTTTGAGGAATGGACCATGAACGCCAGGGGGCTAATTCAAAAGTCAACTGGCACTTATGATGCCGAAGCGTACCAAAGGCAGCTTAACGGGAATTAAAAAAACACAACGTAATACGGCACCGAATTCATATTGAATGGCTCCATTCCAAAAGACTCGGACTAACCACAGGCTGACACGAAATTGGAATTATTGCCCGAATAGTTAGTTGAAATGGTAGAATAACAAAATCCCCGGAAAATGGAATTCAACCCGGATAACCCTATTGTTAGGCTTTGCCTTCGAGGGATGGCCATGGATGAAAAAGGCCAGGCAGAAGAAGCTGGCGAGCTATTCCTTCAGGCATGGAAGGAGGGGACGCACGACTATGAAAGAATTATTGCGGCGTATCACATAGCCCGACATCAAAAGAATATTTCCGACCAACTGCAATGGCTGGAAACCACTTTGGCGTTAGCATTAAAATTAAATAATGCCAGTGTTAAAAGTGCCTTCCCTTTTCTGTACGAGCGAATCGCCAAATGCTATGAGGCCCTGAACGACCCCGAGAACGTAAAAAAGAGTCAGGATATGGCGAATTCGTTCAGCGAAAAACCGACGGACAAAGGGCCTTTTTATCATGGGACCAAAGCTGGATTACGGATTGGCGAAATGCTTACCGCGGGAGGGCGTTCAAATTACCAGGCCGGACTTACAATGAATCATATCTATTTCACGGCCTCAGTTCATGGGGCAGGACTCGCGGCTGTCCTGGCAAAAGGCGACGGGGAAGAACGTGTTTATATTATTGAACCCACGGGGAGTTTCGAAAATGACCCCAATGTCACCAACAAAAAATTCCCCGGGAACCCGACACGCTCGTATCGCTCCGAAGCCCCGTTAAAAATCGTCGGGGAGGTTACAGATTGGGCCAGACAGACTACGGAAGAGATCCAAAAATGGAAGGAGAAAGTGGCGAAAAACGAGGAAAAAATCATTAATTAGCAAGGTCCTTTCAAGAAGTTCGCATATAACCAAATGTGAAAGGCCTGTGATATGAGAAGGATTGTTGCAGCCATCAATACCACCCTGGATGGGTTTTGCGATCATACGGTAGTGCTACCGGATGAAGAAATACATCAGCACTATGCGGAACTCTTAAGGGAGGCCGATGTGATTCTCTATGGCAGAAAAACCTATGAACTTATGGGATTTTGGCAGCCCCTGGTAAAGCATTCTTCAGGTGAAAAATCAATGGATGACTTCGCCCAGGCCATTGACAAGGTCCCAAAAATTGTATTCTCAAATACGCTTAAAACCACGGGATGGGAAAGCGCTGCCCTGGCAAATCATCCGCTTGAAAAAGAAGTTTTAAAACTGAAAAACCAATCGGGGAGAGACATTTTGGTAGGCAGCCGTAGCTTAATTTTACAACTCATGAAACGCAACCTGATCGATGAATACCAATTTTGTGTTCACCCTGTAATCGCAGGAAGCGGGTTGCCTTTATTTGAAGACATCCACGAACGGGCCATTCTTAAACTCATAAAGACCAAAACCTTCAGGGGTGGTGCAGTTACCCTTTACTATGAACCGACCAGTGAGACGCCAACGGGTTAACTTCAATAAACCATAACTTATGTCCAAAAGTCAGCTACTGCAAATGCATAATGTCGGAATCGTGGTGGAATCTCTCGATGACGCCATTTCATTTTTCTCAGAGATCGGGCTGCAATTCGAGGGGCGGATGACCATCGAAGGGGAATGGGCCGGCCGGGTAACGGGATTGGGGGATCAGCGGGTGGAGATTGCCATGATGGTGACCCCTGATGGGCATAGCCGCCTGGAACTATCGCGATTTCTCAGCCCGCCCACTCTCTCGGATCATCGAACCGCGCCGGTAAATTCGCTGGGATACCTTCGCGTCATGTTTGAGGTTGATGACCTGGACGAATTGGTATCCAGGCTAATAAAAAAAGGGGCCGAACTCGTTGGCGAAGTGGTTAATTATGAGAACGTTTATCGCCTTAGCTACATTCGCGGAACGGAAGGCCTGCTGATCGGGCTGGCGGAATCACTCAATAGGTAATAAAGTACCGTAGATAAAGAGAAATAAGGACCAATGAGGACAACTTTTACAGGATACCATGGTTAACATTGTGCCAGTAAATTCCAGGGCAGAGATATCGATAGCAGCTAATCTGGCACATACCATCTGGACTGAACACTATACCCCTATCATCGGTGCGGAACAGGTTGCCTATATGCTGGATAAATATCAGTCGGCCGACGCCATAGAGGATCAGGTTGAAAAGGGAATAAGGTATTATCTCATGATGCATCAGGAGCGTTATGTGGGTTATTTTTCCTTTAGCGCGGAGGATCAATTCCTCTTCCTGAGCAAATTTTATGTTTTGAAATCTGCGAGAGGCGGTGGAATTGGCAAAGCAGCTATGTTATTTATTGAAGGGCAGGCCGGGGCGCTTGGGTTAGAAAAAATCAGGCTTACGGTAAACAAGTACAATTCCAAATCCATTACAGCTTATGAAAAAATGGGATTTACCAATATAGATTCCATAGTGCAGGACATTGGCAACGGATTTGAGATGGACGACTATGTCCTGGAAAAGGTGTTAATTTGACAGCGGCAGCCCATACCGAATAATGCCAGGAGACCACGGTTTTATAACTCTTCATGGCCAACGAAAGGAATTTCAAAATGAACTTAAACCAAATATCGGTTCCATCAAAAGATTTGACCAAATCTATCCCTTTCTATGAGAAGTTAGGGTTAAGACTGATCGTAAGATCCTTGCCCCAATACGCACGGTTCGAATGCCCGGAAGGGAATTCGACATTTTCAATCCATCAAACGGGAACTTTGACAGGAAGTGATGGGATTTATGTGTATTTTGAATGTACAGATGTCGACAAACGCGTAGCTGAACTAAAGGAAAATGGGCTCCATTTTGACCTGGAACCAACAGACCAGCCCTGGCTTTGGAGGGAAGCCCGGCTAAAGGATCCGGACGGCAATCAATTGATCCTTTTCCACGCAGGGGAAAACCGGGCGTATCCTCCCTGGCGGATAAAGGATAGAGGCACCGAATAGAAGGATTTCACATGGGCCTATGATATAACAGAAACTTTCCTATCATTAATTTACCTGATTCCGAATCCCGCATCCACGCCCCGGAATGCTTTCCGCAACTCCTATCATCAGGGCAAGGACCCTGGCTCGCAAGGCAGGCAATTTGCCATTTCCCTAAGGAATTATTATGGGGCAGCCGAAAACCAGACAGAGTAGGCCAATCACAACTTCTCACTAAATGGTGACAAAACGGACCAAAGGAATGGTTCGTTCACACTGCTGGAAAAAATATGTCGCGCCTGCCGGTAAGTCAAATGCCCATATTAAAACAGGTAGCTGAGCAGTGATCCGGGCTAATGGAGGTGCCATGACAGGGTATTCTATAGTCCATTGTTTATTTTCCTGCCCACCTGAAATTTGCTACATTTAAGACGCTGAACGGGCTGTATGCCGCAAGCAAATGAAAACCAACCGCTTATACCTTCATGAAAACCGCCTGACCCATGTCTGAAAAAAGTAAAAAACTGTCCCGTCGTAAATTTATAGACCTCGGAATCCAGGGCTATGCCGGGGCGCAACTGGCCCGGGGGATCCCGGCTTCCCTGCTTGCATTTTCGGGTTGCCAAACGGCGAATGCCAAAACCGTTCATGGCGTATGCTACCATGATTGCCCTGATTCCTGCAGTTGGAAGGTAACGGTAGAGAATGGGAAAGTCACGGCGTTTGGCGGCGATGCGGACAACCCCTTTACGGCTGGGAAGTTATGTGGCAAGATGGAGACCTTCCCGGAGGATATCACTTTTAACCCCGATCGTATTTTAACCCCCATGAAGCGTACCGGCCGGAAAGGGGAGGGAAAATTCGAAAGGATCAGCTGGGAACAGGCCTTAAAGGAGGTAACGGAAAAAGTAAAGACCTCCGTGGCGGAACATGGAGGGGAATCCGTGCTTCCCTTCGGCTATATGGGCACCGAGGGCATTATCCAGGGGAGTGCCATGAGCAAACGGTTTTTCAGCAAGCTGGGGGCCTCGAATTTATCGGAAACCATTTGTGGCTCTACCGCAGTTACCGGAAGTATGTTAACCAATGGCCAGGATACCGGGGTTTTGCCCGAAGACATTGTGTATAGCTGCCTGATCATCCTCTGGGGGACCAACACCAAAAAATCCAATGTTCACTTATGGCCCTTTGTACTGGAAGCCCGCAACCGCGGGGCTAAGATTGTGGTCATTGACCCCTTTCTGTCGGCCACAGCCAGGGAGGCGGACCAGCACATACAGTTGATGCCGGGAACCGATGTGGCCCTCGCCCTGGGGATGATGCACGTGCTGATCCGGGAGGGGATCACGGATGCCGACTATATTCAAAAATATACCCGGGGATACGATGCCCTGGAAGCGCATGTACAGGATTACGATCCCGCCAGGGTGGCGGCGATCTGCGGCCTGGAGGAAGAAACCATCGTCGATTTTGCAAGGGAATACGCGAAAGCCAAACCGTCCCTGATCCGGGTACTGGTAGGGATGGAGCACAATTACAACGGAGGCGATGCCTTCAGGGCCGTGGGGATGCTCCCCTCCCTGACCGGGGCCTGGCGGGAGCGCGGAGGGGGACTGATGCACCTGACCTTTGAGCTTTTCGGCAAGGCCTTTAATTGGGAACGGATCAATTTATACACCCGCCTGGCAGAAAAGGAAACCCGCTGGATTAATATGGTGCAGCTGGGGAGTGTACTGAACGACCCGGATCTGAACCCGGCCATAAAAACCCTCTTTGTATTCAACGCCAATCCTGTAGTGACCATCCCAAACCAGAACCTGATCCGCAAAGGTCTGGAAAGGGAGGACCTCCTTACCGTAGTGGCGGAACACTTTATGACCGATACGGCTCGCTATGCCGATTATATCTTCCCGGCCACCACCCAACTGGAACACTGGGATGTTGCCGATTCGTGGGGGCAGGTCTATGTAAACCTGAACCAACCGGCCATCGAGCCCCTGGGCGAATCGAAGCCAAACAGCGAAATTTTCAGGCTGCTGGCCCGGGAGATGGGCTATACAGATGATTGTTTTAAGGAGACGGACCTCGAGCTGGCAAAATCCCTGTTCGATACGGACCACCCATATATGGAAGGGATCACTTTTGACTACCTGAAAGCACACGGCTGGGCCCGACTTAAACTCCCAAAGCCCTATTTGCCCCATGCGGAGGGGAACTTCGGTACCGATTCGGGCAAGTGCGAGTTTTACAGCGCTTCCCTGGAAGATTCCGGGCAGGCGCTGCCGGCCTATAAAACCGTTTCCGGCGAGGATCCGGAGCAGTACCCCCTGCAGCTCCTGACCGTAAAGGCTATCAAAGGCTTTCACAATTCTTCCCATGCCAATGTGAAACACCTGGTCCGCGACCAGGGTTTTCCTACCCTGGATATACACGGGGACGATGCAGCAAGCAGGAATATAAATGAGGGGGATGAGGTAAAGGTGGAAAACGGATATGGGACCGTTATCCTTCAAGCGAGGATTGGGGACAGGGTCCGCCCCGGGGTGGTGCTAATGCCTCATGGATACTGGCCGTCCCTTGTAAAAGGGAATGCCACTTCCAATGCCATGACCCATGACCTCCTGTCCGACCTGGGAGGCGGTGCCGCCCTGCATGAATGCCGGGTCCGGGTGATGAAAACCTGAGTATGGCCGGCCCTTCAGGTGTGTGGGGCAAACTCAGAGATAACCTGAAAAAAGAGAAAAGTTAAACCGCAAGTATCTAAAAACCACTATATGAAAAAAGGGATGATTAAGGTAAGTGTACTGTATCCGTACCGGGACGGGGATACATTCGACATGGGGTATTACTGCAACAAACACCTGGCCATGGTGGGCAGGCTGCTGGGAGACGCCGTCAAAGGAGCATCTGTCGAAAAAGGCCTGGGCGGGGCTGCACCTGGCGTTTCGCCAAGCTATGTGGCCATGGGGAATCTGTATTTTGAAAGCATGGATACCTTTCAAAATTCCTTCGGGCCGCATGCGGATACCATCATGGCCGACCTTCCCAACTACACCAACATCGAACCGGTAATCCAGATCAGTGAAGTTATGGTTTGAGGGATCCTCAAAGGCCCCCAGCTATTTGTACGATGCTTTTATCACACCTGAGCAGAGATCCTTTAACAGATTTTCAACCTTGGTGAAGGGCTTAAGGCATCAGGACGGGCGCCATTAACCAATTTTCGTAAATGCCCCCTGAATTTGCCGCAATCATGACGCCTGAATGGAGGTATTATTTCCGAAGTTTGGCTTATAGCAATCCCCGTTTTTGATATGAGAAAAATAACTGTCTTGTCCATGATCACCCTGGATGGGGTCATGCAGGGCCCCGGCGGACCCGGGGAAGACCCTTCAGGCGGCTTCCGGTATGGGGGGTGGGTGGCCCCATACAGTGACGAAATATATAATGATGTAGTACAGAAGGAACTCCAACCTGCGGAATACCTTTTGGGAAGGAAGACATTTGAGATCTGGGCCGCTTACTGGCCTGAACATGGCGACTTCTGGCCTGGCATCAATGATGGCAAAAAATATGTCTATTCTCAAAGCCTGGAACCGTCGGATCCCCTGGTGACCGGGTGGAAGAATTCGATCCTAATAAACTCTGCCGGGGATCTCAGGGAGCTCAAAAATTCAAATGGTCCCGATATTCAGGTTTGGGGAAGCGGCAAGCTGGTTCAGCTGTTGCTAAGAAACGACCTGGTGGACGAACTGAGGCTAAAAATTCACCCATTGACCCTGGGGATGGGAAAAAGGCTTTTTGAGAATGGTTCAATACCCGCCGCATTCACACTCAAAGACAGCCTGGTTACCCCCCTTGGCGTGATCATGGCCAATTACAGCCGGGCCGGAAAGGTCCGAACCGGGACGGTTGGGGTCCATGGAGCAACATAAATTATTGGCAAGTCTCAATTAGCTATTCTGCCATGGCAGTACCTGGTTTAAACACACTGCCCGTTATCCAATCGGGAAGCCATTCTGGCCCTGCAACCGGAAAGCCGCCAACGATTTTACTACCTTAGCTATAGGAAGTCTGGAATAGGCATCTTTCACTTTTCTAAGTCGGATCAGGAAATCAATAAAGTATTCAGATGTAGCAAACAGCCCTGGCGGTTTTTATAGTTTGGTGTATACAGGGTATACCCCAGGACCTACAGGTGGCAGATTCTACTGCCTCAAAGACCATTGACGGGATTTCCCACCTGCTTAGGACCACGGCACCAATGGTTTCCCGATCCCGGATAGTGCTTGATCTGATATAATTCTTCCAATATTTTAAAATAGGTTCTCCGGCCCCTGTCCCGCTTATTTGAAAACAAGGGATGATTGGCTATTGAGATACTTGAGTTGCTTTTGTTCAACGTGCAATTGTACAATTATGTAACTTCAGGAGTTACATTGGATATCTAAAAATAGAAAGGATGAAACAGGCAGAAGTCCGCAAGCAATGGGAAGGCGCGGCATCAGGCTGGGCCAAATGGGAATCGAAACTATCCGAAATGGTGGAACCGGCCACTTGGGCCATGCTCGAAATGGCCGGTGTCTGCACTGATGCCAGGGTGCTCGACCTGGCTTGCGGTGCCGGGAGCCAGACTCTGGAGGCGGCCAGGCTGGTGGGCCCCGGGGGACAGGTCCTGGCCAGTGACCTTTCGGCCAATATGCTGCAGTATGTGGGAAAGAAGGCGAAAGAGGCACAGCTTAAAAATGTTTCCACCCTGCAGGCTGCTGCCGAAGAACTGGATTTACCGGCCAGCAGTGTTGATGCGGTGATTTGCCGTCTTGGGTTGATGCTATTCAGCGATCCTGGGCGTGCCCTCCGTTCGGTCCTGCCCGTGCTGAAACCTGGTGGGAGGTTGGCGGCGGTGGTCTTCACAACCCCTCAGGCCAATCCGTTTATGGCCAAACCGATGCAGGTCCTGCTCCGGCATGCCGGACAAAAACCGCCAGCTCCCGGCGAGCCGGGGATCTTTTCTCTGGGTGCCCCGGGGCAGATCGAACAATTGCTCAACAGCAATGGGTATGATAATATTGGAATAAAGACCTTCAGCCATAGCCTGAAATTGAACACGGTTGCGGAAGCACTGGTGATGATGAAGGAGGCATTTGGGGCGTACCGGGCCGTTCTGGCAGGCAGTCCGGAATCTGTGCGGGTGGCGGCCTGGGCCGAAGTGGAGGAAGTACTCAGGGATTTTGAGACGGGGCAAGGCTTTGAAGCGCCCCTTGAAGTGCTGGTGGCGGCGGGGAGCAAGCCTGCGTAGCGGAAGGCTGACCCGTTCCTGTTTGCCCCGGGCCGGGAGAGGGGCCAGGGTACCCGGTACCAGCCAGCGGGAATCACCGGGAAAATGCCTTCTCCTGAAAAAATTTTTATGGTGGCCAGGCTCAAAAAAGTATAGCTTCGGCAGCAACATTTCATCTTACAATAATTTCAGATCATTCCATTATGAAAAAGCTTATTGGCCTCTGCCTTATGGTTAGATTTTTTTCATTACAGGCACAGGAGGAAACACCTGCTACCCTCCGTTCCATATTGCTAGAGCAACTGAGAACAACCCATGATGTGCAGGATTGGTTTGTGCCGCCTTCCCTTGCCGTTGCAGGCCTGACGGCCGAGCAGGCCAACTGGAAAGACGTTACGGACAATCATTCCATCGCCCAGCTGGCCACCCATCTGATTTTTTGGGACGGGAGGATTTTGGATCAGTTCCTGGGCAAAAAAGGTTCCCCTTACAGCGGGGACAACCGGGAAACCTTTTCCCCGGTCAGCGAAGCGGAATGGCAGGCAACGGTAGAGAAGCTGGATACTATCCTAAAAGAGTTGGAGGAGGCTGTGGCCCGGGCGGATGAAAATGAACTGGAAAAATGGTATTCCACCCTGGCCCATATTGGGACGCACAATGCATATCACAGCGGGCAGATCCTGTACATCCGAAAAATGAAAGGCTGGTGGGACCCGGATAAGGGGGTAAAGTGATGGGAATGGCACAGGAGGCTAAAGGAGTTGATGACTGAGCCCGGGGGTGCTTCTGGGTATGAACCGTTTGTTTCCATGCCTGCGCCTTTCATCTGGGTTTCAAAGACCCACCCCGCTTCGAGGTGGTTATTGCTGCAATTAATTCCTTTCGTGGATTTCCTGCCGCACCAACCAAAACCATTGCAATCACTTTATAACCTATCCTTCGCCGGGGTTTCCAACCCCGCCCCGGTTCAAGATAATGCGTCGTGCTGTAAAAGGCATACGGGCTTTGGAATAAGTGGTTATCCTGAAAATTTTATATGACCGCTGGGGACTTCCCGCTTGCCGGGGGTTTCCAACCCCACCCCGGTTCAAGATAACCCGTCCTGCCGCAAAATGCTTGCCGGATTCAACAAAGAATATTTTGTCGGGTTAAAGCATGAATTCGGCACCCGGGGATTTCCACCCCGCCCGCAAATGCAAGGTAAGCGGCTTCGCTGAAAAAAGCGTGCATAGCCAGCGATTTCTATTCCCCGGGGATTTCCGTTTTACCTGGAATTTTCAGGTCGCGTCGGGGGTTTCCAACCCCGCCCCGGTTCAAGATAATGCGTCGTGCTGTAAAAGGCATGCGGGCTTTGGAATAAGTGGTTCTCCTAAAAGTCTTATTTGATCACGGGGGATTTCCCGCTTGCCGGGGGTTTCCAACCCCACCCCGGTTCAAGGTAACCCCTCCCGCTGCATAATGCTTGCAGCTTTAGAAGGATATCAACAAATAATAATTAGTCAAGGTAAGGCATGAATTTGGCACCCGGGGGTTTCCAACCCCGCCCCGGTTCAAGGTAACCCCTCCCGCTGCATAATGCTTGCGGACAAAGGAATTGTATGGCTTTCTTTTGGCAATATGGCCTGGCTCCCGAACCTGTTTGAGACGGGAAACCTCATCAGTCAGTCTTGCCTCGCACTACCTGAATCATTTAGTCAATAATCTCTTTTATCACCTAAAAGTTGGTGGATTCGTCATTTATTTTTAATATTGACCAAACGTTCAATATAAAAATGAGCCCACGCACGGCAAAACAGCTGGCAGCTCATAAGGCCGCCAGGAAACAAAGGATCATCATGGGATCCCTGCGGCTCTTCGCGGCCCGTGGGTATTTCAATACCTCCATGAACCAAATCGCCACGGAACTCAAGATATCCAAGGGCCTTATTTACACCTATTTTGAAAATAAGGAAGCCTTATTGAACCAGGTTGTGGCTTTTGCACTGACCGAGGCCTCAGAGCTTAATATTTCGGAACGGGAGCTGGAAAGCCGGCCCCCGGAGGAAATTTTCAAAAGGATGATCACAGGCTATTTTGAGCTGCTTGAAGAAAAAAAAGAACTTTGGCGCCTCATCACCTCCCTGGCGATTCATGTGGGATCCATCCCTTCCGTACACCGAACCATTTCAGAAGTATATGAAAGGTTGATTGGTCAATTGGAAGACATTCTGCGCACCACAGGCCATGCCGATCCCAGGAATGAGGCTATCAAATTAGGCGCGCTGATGGACGGTATCGGGATTCAATTCCTCATTTTCGGCCAGGGGTATCCGATACTCCAGATTCGTGATAGTATCCTCCGTAGTTATCTTAAACCCACAAATCAGTAACCATGAAAACCTTGTTGCTCACCATCTTGTTTTCGCTCCCATTCCTGTCCCCTGGCCAGTCTGCCGAAGAGATCGTACAAAAGGCGGACTCAAAATTCAGGGGTATGACCTCCTATGCCGAAATGACCATTGAGATCATCCGCCCCAAATGGTCCAGGGAAATGAAAATGAAAGCCTGGTCCAAAGGGTCAGACTATTCCGTTTCCGTCATTACCAGTCCGGCCAAGGAACAGGGGACGGTCTTCCTTATGAGGGATAAAGAGGTCTGGAATTATCTCCCTACCCTGGACCGTACCATCAAATTCCCACCCTCCCTGATGTTGCAGAACTGGATGGGTACTGACCTCACCAATGACGACCTGGTTAAACAGTCGTCCCTGGTGACTGATTATGACAAGAAGATCGTGGGGGAAGAAGATAAGGAGGGCTATCCCTGCTGGAAGATCGAACTGACCCCCAAGCAGGATGCCGCGGTGGTATGGGGAAAAATCATCCTCTGGATAGACAAAGAGGAATACATGGAAATGGAAACCGATTTCTATGACGAGGACCAATTTCTGGTAAACCGGATGGTTGCCTCTGAGGTAAAGACCTTCGACGGGAAGGTGCTGCCGTCCAAACTCACGGTGATCCCGGTGGACAAACCCGGGCAATCCACGGTTATTACCTACCAGAAATGGGAATTCGGCCTGGATGTCCCCCCGGAATATTTTACCGTGAACTATATGAAGCGCATACACTGATCCCATGATACAGAAGCTCGAACTACTATGATCGCAAAACTGGCCTGGCGAAATATCTGGCGGAATCGGAAAAGAAGCCTGATCACTGCAGCTTCCGTGCTGGTGGCCGTATTCCTGTCGCTGATCATGCGTTCCATGCAACTGGGCACCTATAAACATATGATAGACAGTGTGGTGGGAGCCTATACCGGATATATCCAGATTCACGCCAAAGGCTATTGGGACGAACGATCGATCGACAATTCCCTGGAAGCCAATGACAGCCTGATCTCGAAATTATCGGATATCCGGGGGGTGGCCTCCGTCTTGCCCCGCCTGGAAAATTACGGCTTGTTGTCTGCCGGGGACCTTACCCGGGTGGTGAACCTGAACGGGATCGAGCTGGAGAAGGAACGCAAACTGCAGGACATCGATTCCAAAATCATAATGGGGACGCTTTTCCAGGGCCCGAAAGACATTGTCATTGGCAAAGGGATCGCCTCCTATTTTGAAACAGGTATCAATGACACCCTGGTTTTTGTGGGGCAGGGCTATCACGGTATGCTGGCTGCGGAAAAGTTCCGGGTTTCAGGAATCACCGACCTTAAAAACCCCAATCTGAATAAAATGACCGTTTTGCTTTCCCTCCGGGATGCCCAAAACCTGTTCAGTGCACCCGGCCGGGCCACAAGCCTGGTTATTGACAAAGAAGACCGTGCCCGGCTGGCCCCTTTGAAAAAAGGCCTTCAACAGGCAGTGGGAAATGATGACTATGAGGTGATGGACTGGCAGCAGATGATGCCGGAGTTGCACGAAACTATCCTGGCTGACAGTGTAGGGGGGTTGCTGATGGTTGCCATCTTATACATGATCCTCATATTTGGAATTTTCGGCACGGTGTTAATGATGACCCGGGAACGACTGTATGAATTCGGAATCCTGGTTTCGATCGGAATGAAAAAGGGCCAGCTCATTTCCATGGTGTTCATCGAAACCGTGATCCTCTCACTCATCGGGGTTATTGCCGGGCTTTTGCTGGCCTATCCGGTAATGTTGTGGAAACATTACGACCCTTTTGTACTGCCGGGGACGCAGGCCGAGATGGTGGAGAAGTTCGGCTTCAGCGCCGAAATCCCGTTCTATATCCAACCCGACCTCCCGCTGGTCCATGCGCTGCTAATATTTTCCATTGCCTTGCTGGTGGCCTTGTATCCGGCGATAATTATCAGCAGGCTGAAACCCATAAAAGCAATGAGGATTTGACAAACAGGCCCTAACATGAAAACACTTATTCTAATTGCCTGGCGAAATGTTTGGCGGAACCGTTTGCGAAGCGGGGTTGTTATCTTGTCCGTGGTCCTTGGCCTGTGGTCCGGCCTTTTCGTGATGGCCATGACCCAGGGGTTGAACGAACAACGGATGCAGAGTGCCATAACCACCTACCTGTCTCACCTTCAAATCCACAATCCCGGTTTCCTGGAGAATTATGACAAACTCGATACGCTTTCCCATACCAGTGTACTGGAAGGGCAATTGGATACCCTGCCCCATGTAAGATCGTATTCGGAGCGACTGATACTCCAGGGAATGGCCTCCACTGCCCGCGGCAACTATGGGGTACAGATCATGGGCATTTTCCCAGAACAGGAGAAGGAAGTTACCAGCATTGCCGGGCAGCTGACGGAAGGCACCTACCTCAACCAGCTAAAACACAACCCGGTCCTGATCGGGGAGGAGCTGGCGAGGCGCCTGGACGCCAGGATCCATTCCAAAGTGGTGTTGAACTTCCAGGATGCAAGCAATAATACAATTGCCGCCAGCTTCCGGGTGGAAGGGATTTTCAAAACCATCAACAGTGCCTTTGACCAGGGGACCATTTTTGTTAAATATGAAGACATAGCCGGGCTTACCGGCCTGCAGGGCAAGCTCCATGAAGTAGCTGTGCTTTGTGATAATATCCAACAGGCAGCTCCGGTAAAAGCCCGGATCAGGACTGCGGACCAGGTGGAAACCTGGGACGAACTCGCCCCGGAACTGGGGTATGCCCAAAGGACCATGAGCAGTTTCATCTATATTTTCATGGGGATCATCCTGCTCGCACTCGCATTTGGCATCGTCAACACCATGCTCATGGCGGTCCTGGAAAGAAAGCGTGAACTGGGGATGCTCCTGTCTGTTGGGATGAACAAAAAAAGGGTCTTCGCGATGATCCTGCTGGAAACCTGCTTCCTCGTGTTGATTGCCACCCCGGCGGGAATTATGCTGGCTTTCTTGACGATCCGGTATTTCGGGGAGCATGGCATAGACCTTTCGGTTGTGGCCAAGGGCCTGGAAAGCCTTGGCATGGGTGCCCGGGTATTTACCAGCCTCCCGGCAACCATGTACCTGGACATAACCCTCATGACCCTGGCAGTAGCCCTACTTTCGGCAATTGTACCGGCGCGCAGGGCCCTAAAACTCAATCCGGCTGAAGCCGTTAAACCCATTTAAAAATTGAACAGATAAGCATGGAAATTCCGGAAATCAAAAAGGATGGTAAGAACGTGATACAAACACGTGATCTTTACAAAATATACAATGCCGGGAAGGGCAGTGAAGTCCGTGCCCTGAACGGGGTATCCCTTTCCGTTGACAAAGGCGAATTCACTGCTATCGTGGGTCCTTCAGGTTCGGGGAAAAGCACCCTTCTGAACATGATAGGGGGCCTGGACGAACCCACTTCGGGGGATGTGTATATCGATTCCATCAACATCATCGACCTCAAGGAAAATGAACTTATTAATTTCCGGTTGCACAATATAGGCTTTGTCTTCCAGGCCTATAACCTGATCCCAGTTCTGAATGCCAGGGAAAATGCAGGTTTCATCATGTTGTTACAACACACCTCCGGCGAGGAGATTGATAAACGGGTAGATGCCCTGTTACAGGCGGTAGGCCTGGAAAAGCAGGCCCTGAAGCGCCCCAACCAGATGAGCGGGGGGCAGCAGCAGCGTGTCGCAGTAGCCCGTGCACTGGCTTCCAAACCTAAATTCGTCCTGGCCGATGAACCCACAGCCAACCTGGATTCCAAATCCACTTCAGACCTGCTGGACATCATGGTCCACTTGAATAAAACAGAAGGGATGACTTTTATTTTCTCTACCCATGACCAACGGGTGATCGACCGTGCGCACCGGGTAATTACCCTGGAAGACGGAAGGATCATCACCGACACCCAGGAACCGAATTGAAACGGATTAGAGCCATAGCAACGTATTCCCTACTGTGGATACTGACCACGGTGCCCCTGGTGGCTCAGGAATCCCCGGGCTGGGCTTCTGAACATATCGATCTCAACGGCTATATCAAATTCCTGAATACAACGGCCTTCCGATCTCTGGACAGCCTGTCCAACGACAATCTCCTTCACAACCGGATCAATCTGAGAGTGTATGCAAATGATGCTTTCACTGCGGTACTGGAAGTGAGGAACAGAGTATTCTGGGGCACATCGGTACAAAATATCCCGGGGTATACGTCCCTGGTGGATACGTCGGTTCAGGATATCGACCTGAGTGCCCTGGTAGTAAATGAACCGGCCCTGGTGGCACTTTCCAATATAGACCGTTTATATGCGGACTTCCATTTTGATAAGTGGCAGATTATCCTGGGGCGGCAGCGCATCAACTGGGGCAAGAACCTGGTATGGAATCCCAACGACCTGTTCAATGCGTATAATTTTATCGATTTTGACTACGAAGAACGGCCGGGCGCCGATGCCCTGAGGGTTCAATATTATACAACGGGGAGTTCAAGTTTGGAAGCTGCGGTGAATTATGCCGAACGATGGGAGGACAACACCTTTTCCCTAAAATATAACTTCCACCGATTTGATTACGATTTCCAGGTATTGGCCGGGAAATACAGGGAGGACCTGGTGACCGGCCTGGGTTGGGAAGGCGCCCTTGGAAATATGGGCTTCAAGGGGGAAATGAGCTATTTTACACCCCAACATGAAGGGCAGGGCAGTGATGCCGCCTTCGTGGGATCGGTCTCTTTTGACTATTACTTCAAAAACGGGTTACTCCTGTACCTCTCCACGCTATACAACGGGAATGGGATTACGAAAACCGGCAGCTTCGAAATTTCTCAGCTGGATGCGAATTCGCTTGACGCCAAAAACCTAATGCCCAACCGCTGGTCCTGGTTTGCCCAGGTTTCAGATGCCCTGACCCCGGCAATCAATACCGAATTATCGGTCCTCTATGCCAGGGAATTGCAGGCCCTCCTCTTAATGCCCCAGTTTGCCTACCAGCTTGCCCAGAACTGGGACTTCGATATCACCGCCCAGCTATTTTACGGAGAACAGGACGCTACCTTTTCAACACTTGGAAACCGGGTTTTCCTGCGATTCAGGTATAGCTTTTAGACTACGGCGGCCCCACCGAAGGGAGCGGGTTGGATTCGGAAACCAATCAATCTTGGGGCAGGCGTCCTCCAACCTAATTTCCTTCCTGTAAGCCTGTTTTTAGAACCAGGACGGAATAAGGGGGCATTTCAATGCGGATACGGTTGTTTTCTACGGCTATTTCACTTTCTTCAGGACTGATCTGCTGCGGCTGCTCAAATGTGTTTACTTCGTTCAGGTGATCGCTGTGTAACGTCAGAACCCTTGCCTTTTTTGCCAATTTTTGGTTTTTGAAGGTGACTTCGAGCGGTTTGGCCGAATCTGAGGTATTCACCAGTTTTACGATGACGGCATGGGCCGGGGCATCTTTTACAGAGGAAGCGTAGAGGCCGTTTTGCCCGGTGAGGGCCTCCCCGTTTTGGGTATGGATCCCCAGCAGATCCGTCCCCCGGTTGGTAGAAAACATTTTCTGGACATAATAATCAGGGGTGCCATATGCCTGGAGGTTGTTGAACCAGATGAGGTCCGGGGTCCATTGCCATCCCTCTTCATGGGCCAGCAGCGGGGCGTAGGAGCTCATGACGACCACATCCGCATTTCGTTCCAGCCCAGTCATAAATGCTGCTTCGGCCAGTGCACATTCCCAGGTGTTCTTGTTATCGGGGCTGGTGGTCCTTACGCTTTGGGCTGCGTACTCCCCGGCAAAAACCTTCGGGCCCTGCCGGTCGTATTCGTCATAGCGGGTGGCATGGGTACGAAACCATTCCGGGCTGTTGTAATAGTGTTCGTCTATGATCGCCGCATGCATTTTTTTGAGTTCCTCCCAGCCATATTCAAAAAAATCACCCTCAGGGAAGGGGCCGCTGCCGGATACGATTGTAATTTCCGGGTGTTGCTCACTAATTGCTTTTTGAAAAATCGCAAATCGCTCCATGTATTCCGGTCCCCATTGTTCGTTGCCCACCCCGATAAACTTCATCCCAAATGGTGCCGGGTGGCCCATATCGGCCCGGACTTTGCCCCAGGGTGAATCCGTAGTACCGTTGGCAAATTCAATGAGGTCTAAAGCGTCCTGTACGTACGGATCCAGTTCATCCAGGGGGACGAGTTCCCCGGTATTGAACTGGCAGGCCATCCCGCAACCCAGGATGGGGAGTGGTTCGGCACCCAGATCTTCGGCTAGCTGGAAATACTCGAAGAACCCAAGCCCGAAGCTTTGAAAATAATCCGGCGCCGGCCGGTGGGAGAATTCGGTATTCCAGCGGTTTATCAGCAGGGGCCTGTCCCAAACCGGGCCTACGGTTTTTTTCCATTGGTAACGTTTTGCCAGGGTCCTGCCCTCCACAATACAACCGCCCGGAAATCTGAGGAATCCGGGTTGCAGGTCTGCGAGCAGTTGCACCAGGTCTTTCCGAAGGCCGTTCTCCCGCCCTTTCCAGGTATCTTCCGGGAAGAGGGAAATGTTGTCCAGATCAATCTTCCCGTTCCCTACAAAGGCAATCCGCAACCGGGCTTTCGGGCATGTTTCGGTGGCAATCAGGGTTGCCGAATAGGATTTCCATCCGTCATTGTCAGGAGTGAGCAGGGTTTCCCCCAAAACCTTGCCATCCTGGTCGATGAACGCTACCCGGATCTTATGGACGGTCTGGTTCGGGTTTGCAGCCAGTAATGACAGTCGGTACCGCGCATTTTTCTTAATCCCCATGCCCCGGAACCCTTCATTGATAAGCGAATAACCCGAATCATTCAGCAGGGTGACCCGGCAGAAATTCCGGTTTGCGGGGTCCGTGCCGGGACTGAGGATGCCTGCTATGCCTGACTCTTTATTGAACCCATAAGGAGAACTGTTGGGTTGTTTCCAGCCCATCATGGGGTCGTAAAATTCGAAGCCCCTGTTTTTCACCATCTCGGCATAGAGCCCGCCATCTGCGGCAAAATTGATGTCTTCAAAGAATATCCCGTACATGGTGGGCTGGATCCGCGCAATGGAATGCCCTGCCTCGACCTCCAGTCTGGTTACCTGGCCGCTCGCTGCGTGTGTGAGCATGAGTAAGAGTAGGAGGTAAAAGCAAACTTTTTCCGGTAGTGGCTTCATAATTCCTGATTTGCTAAGGTAAATATACCTGTTCATATTCTAAGGGGCCGGCGGAAGGAGCCGACCCCCGGGATTTAGTTATTGGGAAACCGTAATTTTTATTACCGTTGCCATCTCATCCACGGGATGGGCGGGGGCAGTAACCACCAAACCGTTCTCTTCGCTGTATTCCCATGGTACCGGTTCAGGATCTCCTAAAAAAGACACCTTTTCTATGGTTGGGACATCCTGGATATTCCTTTTGGCGAAAGAGGTAAGCACCACCTTTTGGCCCTGACCAGTACTTCCCATAATGATGGCGTATATATTGTAATCCCTGGAGGTATAGCGGATGTCCTGGTTTGTATATTTCAACTTCATAAAGGCATCGTGGTTGGCAAAGTGTCCCTCTGGCTGTTTGGTGGGGCCTTCCCCATAGGTATACCAGGCTTCGGTGCCATAGATGGCTTCGCCGTACTTCTGGAGCCAAGCTCCTATCTTAAGCAGGCCTTCCTGCTGGTTTTCCGGGATGGTGCCATCTGCCTTCGGGGAAATATTCAGGAGGAGAACCCCGTTTTTGCTAACCACATCGATCAGCATATGAAGGACATCCACAGCGGGCTTTACCTGCAGGTTTTCGGTATAGCACCAGCTGCCATCGCTGATGGTGGCATCCGTCATCCAGGTTTTGGTGCCGATGGCATTCTTACGGGACTGTTCCAGGTCCTCGACACTCATATTCAGCGGCAGGTCATTTTGTTTCCGGACAATCACGACTTCCTGCCCGCGCCTGGCCGCCTCGTTCAGGTAGTAGGCGGCGTATTCCTTCCGGTACTTTTCGGGGATATCGCCCAGCACATAATCGAACCACATAATATCGGGGTGGTAATGGGCTATGACTTCCTTTAATTTTCCAAGCCAGACTTCCCTATACCATTTTTCGGGCTCCATGTTGCCATACATCAGTTGCAGCTTGGGGTCGTCCGAACTGGGTGGCATGTCTGCGAAATACGGATAGTGGCTCAGGGGGTTCTCCTTCCCCAATTCCGTGCTGCGCTGAAGGTTCTTGGCGTGGTGGAAGGTGGTGATCAGTTTCATGCCATGAGACCTTATCGCCTTTTCAAGTTCCCCGGTGATATCCCTGTGGGGCCCGGTATCCATGGTATTCCAGGGGGTAATGTCACTGTCCCACATGGAATAACCGTCATGGTGCTCGGCCACCGGCCCGGCGAACTGTGCCCCGGCTTTTTTGAATAATTCGGCCCAGGCGTCGGGATCGAATTTTTCCGCTTTGAAGAGTGGCGCAAAGTCATGGTACCCGAACACGGAAGGCTCCCCGTAGGTTGCCTTGTGGTGTTCGTATACCGGGTTGCCCTTAAAATGCATCCAGCGCGGGTACCATTCGTCCTGAAAAGCCGGGACTGAATACAAACCCCAATGAAAATAGATCCCGAATTTGGCGTTTTTAAACCAATCCGGAGCCTCGTCATATTTGCCGAGGGAGGCCCAATCCGGCTGATATGGCAAGCTATCCGCCGTTGTGTCTGGCGTTTCCTGTTCCCCGGAATTATGGTTTGCGCATCCCATGACAAGCAGGGCGGCAGCGAGAAGGGCAAATAGTTGCTTTGTACGGTTCATGTTGATTGTTTTCATTTGAATTAGATCTTGATTGGTTTATAGGTTGCCTGCCATCTCAGGAATCGCCATCCTAATTGATCGCCTGCCAGGATTTCTTTGCATCAGAAGTTTACAATTGCCTTTATGACCCCGCTGCCGGGGGCCATCCATTGTTCGAAATGCGCAATCATCTCCCGGGAATCCACTTCATGTGTAATGTAGGATTCCAGGGGGAAATTTCCTTCCCTCAGCATCCCTATTACCTGTTCGAAATCACTTCTGGTCGCGTTCCGGCTGCACAGGATACTGGTTTCTTTGGCATGTATCTTCGGGTGTTCAAATTGCAGCGGCCCGTTTGAAAGCCCCACGAGCACGTAGCTTCCACCGGCTGCCATGTAGTCGGGTCCTGCTTCCAGTGCCCGGCGGTTACCCGTGGCATCAAACACCACGGCCGCGAGGTCGCCGCCGGTGAGTTCCGACACCTGCTCCAGGGCATTCCCGTTCGCAAACACGGCATGGGCTATCCCAAAAGCCTGTTGGGCATAGTCTAGCCGCTGCTGGTTGGTATCGAGTGCGATGACCTTTGCGCCCCTCAGGGCGGCCTGTGCCATGATCCCGAGCCCTATAGGGCCGCACCCCATGACCAGGGCAAAGTCTCCTTCTTTTAAAGGGGAACGATTCAGGGCGTGGGCGCCAATGGCCAGGGGTTCTACCACGGCCATGGCCCTGGGGCTCAAACCCCGGGCCGGCACCAGCAGTTCTGTCGGGACACTAATCACCTCCCGCATGCCGCCATCCGTATGAACCCCCAAAACCTGCAGGTTGGCGCAGCAGTTAGGTTTCCCGTTCCTGCAGGCATAGCACTGGTGGCAGCTTAGGTAGGGCAAGACGGTTACTATATCGCCCGGCTTCAAATCGTCCTCGTTGCGGTCTATTTCCAGGATCTCGGCGGCCAGTTCATGTCCGAGTATCCTGGGGTAGGTGAAGTAAGCCTGCTGCCCCCGGAAGGCATGGTAGTCCGTACCGCAAACCCCAACCTTTTTAATTCGCAACAGGGCCTGCCCCTTGTTTTTTCCAGGTGAAGGCATGTCCTGTATCAAAAATATACCCGGTTGGTTACATATGATTCCTTTCATGGCAGTGGGTACTTAGTAAAAATTGTAAAATCCGCATCTACGGCCTGGCCATACTATGCTATTCGCCAGCTTCAAGGGACTTTTTGATTACCTGGTATGTCGTATCATAGCTTCGCTTCAGCATGGTTTTGGCATCCATACTGGCCCAGTACTGCTTGTTAAACAACTCTACGGACAGGGCTCCCCGAAATCCCGCCTTATAGAGTTTTGGAAGCACGTTTCCGAAAGGGCAGACCCCTTCCCCGGGCAGGACGCGGTCTGCATCCGTAAGCTGATCCCTCGGGGGGGAAGCGGGGTAATCGTTCATATGCATCAGCGGAAGGCGCGACCCGTTAAGGCAATCCAGGGTGTCCCAATCGCTGCCTCCCCGGTACAGATGATAAAAATCGAGTAGCATGCTGGCTTTTGGATGCCCCGTGGCAATTACGATTTTGGCGCAATCCGAGAGCTTGTTGAGGGCTCCTGTTCCCCAAAGTTCGAGGAGGGGGACTACCCCTGTCTCGTCGCCCAACCCCAATATGGCCTGATAGCGTTCCGTATATTCGTCGAAACGGGTAGGGTCCAGGGATTTAATTCCCATGACCGGGGCGGCGATAAATTTTCCACCCAGGGCAGCTGTGATGGTCATTTCCCTGTGGAGTTGTCCGAGTGCCTTCTTGCGCTCTTCTGCATCGTCACTGCACCAGGGTGCAAAAGCGATGATGTCTTCCGGGATAAGGTTGCCGGCTTGTAATTTCTCCCCGATATCTGCCGGAGCACCCCCCTGGTCGACATAAGCCATAATATCCCGCATCCAGAGTTCTATCCCGTCGAAGCCGGCTTCGGCCACCAGGGCTATCTGCTGGTCTACAGGCAATTTGTAAGCGAGCAGGGTTGAGGTATTGAGGCATATCCGGAAGGGCTGGTCGTTTTTCGGGGGAGGGGCAGAGATTTCCGGTTTCGGCCGGTCAATAAATCCCAACCCGCTTATGGCGGCGAGGGAGGCCACCATTCCCGTACCTATTGCTTTCCTTCTGGTGATTCCGCTTTTTTCCATGAGTTTACTGTGAATTTGGTTGGGTCCTGGCCTCTCGGCTGGCTTAAATATAAGTATGTACCGGCAGCTTTCTAAATTTCGCCCCGGATTTCACAAAAACCCCGTGTCGAATGAATTTTAGGAAGGCCAGGCTGCGCCTTGCCGGCAATTGAAAGGATCCGGATAGGCGTATGGGGCAGCTTCCTTGAAATTCCTCTTTCGCATTTGTATATTTTCATTAAATTTGCGCCCACCAAGCAGGTGTGGTGGAATTGGTAGACACGCTAGTATCAGGAACTAGTGCCGCGAGGCTTGGGAGTTCGAGTCTCCCCACCTGTACAGGTTGAGCCCTTCTTCGGAAGGGCTTTTCCTTTCGATCCCGGGAGAACGGGAAGCATTTCCTGAAAAAATAAGGCGCTGACCCTGTTTCCCTGTGGCCCTTTGCCGGAGGAATTCCCGGTTTATGTTATCTTGTAGGTACAATTAAACCTATATTCCGATGCGACTTGTTCAGCTCCA
>Ga0102953_1000154_pt1 | contig 46220 bp, 45 predicted proteins | sample SalPon2A_C_D2_MG_FD_78509 | JGI IMG/M metagenome (GOLD analysis project Ga0102953, IMG submission 78509) | Soil microbial communities from South San Francisco under conditions of wetland restoration - Salt Pond MetaG R2A_C_D2_MG | ecosystem: Environmental > Terrestrial > Soil > Wetlands | place...
CCCACACGTTCAGTGGGCCCACGCGCTGGTCCAGCCATACAGTGATGCTGTAGACGACGTCCGAAAGGTCGTCGATCTTGCCCTCGACGATCTCGTAGTCCAGCGAGAGCAGAATGTGCAGGAAGGATTCGAAGATGCTGTACGTGTGCGATATCTCCCGCCACGCGGCCAGCAGGCCCTCCACCTCGTCCTCCTCCGGGGTTTCGAGCACGAACGATTCGAACTCGATGCCCATCTGGGTGGACTGCCCCTCCTGCCCGCGGCTGATCCAGCGGACGCGGCCACGCACGTTGGGGCTGATCTTGCCGACGGCGATCTTGACTTCCTGCTCCGGATTGATTTCCACCGGGGAATCCAAGACAATCCGGATGCCTTCCTGCGACAGGTCGTGCACCGATACTGGGTATGCCACGCCACCAATCTCCATTTCCGTCCGGAGTTGCTCGAACGGGATGCGGGGGGAACGTCGCTTGTCCTGAATCGTGGCCACCAGATCACTCCTGCGAGGAAGCTCAACAGCGCGCATAGTATGCCGGGATCGTCGGCGAAATGACAAGGAATCCGGCCCTGACACGGCGCCCCTTTTCACCCCATCCCTGGACGATCGCCCATGAGTGCTGAGGCCGCACCGCCCGCCCTGGCGCCGCTCCGCGTGCGCACGGTGAACCTCTCCATCAACTCGGCCAACAAGATCCACGACGACGCCACCGCGGCCCGCTATGGCTTCCGGGGCGGTCTGGTGGCCGGCACGCTGGTGTATGCGCACCTCACCGTGCCCCTGGTGCAGACCCTGGGCACGGCATGGTTGGATGGCAGCGTCTCCGAGCTCAAGCTGCTGCAGCCCGCCTACGATGGCGAGTGGCTGACCGTGGAGTCCGCACCGGAGAGCGCGGGCGATGGTGCCCACCATCTGCGCGTGCGCAACGAGGGCGGCACGGAGCTGGCCGTGCTGGAGACACGCCTGACCTCCGAGCTGCCGCCCGTGGATGGCCGCGCGACGATGACGCCCGCGGATGCCGGCCTGACGCCCGTGCCGATCGACTGGGACGCGGTGCACCTGAACGAGCCCTTGCGCGCACTGCGCTGGGTGCCCACGCGCGAGGATCACGAGGCTTGGTGCGATGCCGCAGGCGACCGTCTGCCCGTGTTCCGCGAGGGCGCCGCACCCCGCATTCAGCCCGGCAAGGTGCTACAGGGGGCCAACGACGTGTTCGGCCATCACTTCCAGCTCAACCCGTGGATCCATACCGGCAGCCGCATCATCCACCGCGGCCCGCTGCACCTGGGTGACCCGGTGGAAATCCGGGCCATGCCCATCGAGAAGTGGGAGCGCAAGGGCCACGAGTTCGTGACACTCTACGTGGTGTTCCTCAACGACGGCCGCCCGGCGGTGGAGGTGTACCACACGGCAATCTTCAAGGTGCGCCCAGCGGGGAACTGAACCGAGCCGGCGCCGGCGCCGGCGCGGCGGCAGAGCCGCGCCTGTTGCGGCCGGGCGCGCCTGTGCTAGGTTGAAGGCAAGCTGCGGTGTGCGCCGCGGGAGGCCCGGCGCACGAACCGACCGCGTGGCCGCCGCATCCAACCCGCGAGGTGCAACCGATGATGCCGATCGAAGAATTGCGGGGAATGCTGAGCCAGGCCTTCCCCGGCGACGATGTGCGGCTCAGCAGTCCCATGGGCGATGACAACCACTTTCAATGCCTGATCATCTCCGACCGCTTCGACGGAAAGACCATGGTGGAGCGCCACCAGATGGTCTACGCCGCGCTGGGAGATGCCATGCGCGAAGCGGTGCACGCCCTGGCCCTCAAGACCTATACGCCCTCCCAGTGGAGCAAGCTGGCGGGCACCGCCTGATCGAATCCGCTCCCTTTCGCTCCGTGCGCCGGCGCACCCTGTTGCTGCTGATTCCGCTGGCGCTGCTGGCAGGCAGCGCCGCCGCGCCCGTGTGCGCCCAGCAGGCGCCCCGCAACTACTGGGATCTGCGCGAGCCCTCGCACACGGAGGAGCACGCCCAGACCATCCAGGATACCGCGCCCGCTCCGGCGGCATCGGAGCAGGCCCCAGCGCCAGCCCCATCGCAGAGTCCTGCCGCTGGCGATGCGGGCAGCCCCGCGACGCCGGCCCAGTCGGCTCCGGCGCCTGAGCGCTCCAGCGCCGCACCGGCGCCCCCTTCGTCCGCCCAACAGCCGTCCGCGCAAGCACCCGCCCCTGCGCAGCCATCCGCGCCCGCGGGCGCGGCAACGGCGCAGCCCTCGGCGGGGCTTCCCGGCGGTACCCAGGGCGCGCCTGCCACGGAACCCGGCTCCGCGCCCGCCGCGGCTCCTTCCGCTGGCTCGCAGACGGGTGCGGCAACGTCGGCCGAGCCCGCGCCCGAGGACGTGCGCAGCCTGGACCGGCTGTACCGGCTGGGCGATGCCGCCCGCCGCCGCGGGGATATACAGGATGCCGAGCGCTACCTGAAGCAACTGCTGCAGCGAGCGCCTTATCACTTTGGCGCGCACGTGGCGCTGGGGCGGCTCTATCTGCGTGGCAAACCGGCCCAGGCGGCGCAGCAACTGGAGACCGCCGCGCGCGTGCACCCGTCCTCCGAGGAGGCGCACTACCTGCTCGGGCAGGCCTACGAGGCGTTGGGGCGCGACCTGGATGCAGCGGAACAGTACCGGCGCACGATCTACATCAATCCGCGCAACTACAACGCCAATGCACGGCTGCGGGGTGTGCTGCGTCGCATGCGGGCCGGGCGCACCGTGGTGCAGCGGGCCGCGGAATCGTTTTATCAGCACCCCAGCTTGGCCAGCCTGACGTTGTTTGGCCGCATCGTGATGGAGCAGATGGAGCCGCGCCAAGCCGTGCTGGAATTCGAGGAGGTGCAGCAGCATCTGCCGAACCTGCCGGAGGTGCAGCTATGGCTGGCCCGTGCCCGCCATGCGGCCGACGATGCGCCCGGCGAGGTTGCCGCCTATCGGCAATACCTGGTGCAGCGGCCGCAGGCCACCGGTGTGCGACTGCTGCTGGTGCAGCGGCTGGTGGAGCGTGGCTGGTACCAGGATGCGCTGGAGATGCTCAAGCCTTTCGTCACAACGGAGGGCGGTGCAGCGGCAGGACTGCCGCCCAGCACCGTGGCGCGCGTGACCTTTCTGCGCAGCCGCCTGCTGAGCGCGCAACAGAAGCCGGCCGAGGCGGGCGACCTGCTGCTGCTCGCCAGGCAGCAGGGCTATGGGGCCGCAGAGATCGACCATGCCTTCGCGGAGGACCTGGCGCTGTACCCGGAGGCGCCAAGCCTGTGGCTGGACTATGGCGAGTGGCTGCGGGGCACCGGCAAGCCGGCGCAAGCCGCTGACGCGCTGGCCCAGGCCGGGCTGCTGGGTGCGGACGAACGCGGCAAGGCGCGCTCCCTGCTGACGCAGATGCACGAAACCGGCGATGCGCGGGTGGCCACGGCGCTGGCGCTGGGTCAGCTCGCCTGGGCCGATCGTGACGGCAAGCAGGCACTGACCCTGCTGCGCGAGGTGCCACCCGGGAACGCGCTGGATCATCGCGCCGCGCTGCTGCGGGGGCTGATCCACCGAGCGCAGGGAGACACCGACGCCGCGTTGGATGCGTTCACGCGCTACGTGTTCTTCTTCCAGGATCGCGGCGACATGCTGTACGCACGCGGCAATGTGTTCTGGCAGATCGGCAGGCAGGACGAGGCGCTGGCGATCTGGCAGACGCACCCGGAGGTGCTGCTCAAGCACCCCGACGTGCTGCTGCACATGGCCGAGCACTATCGCTCGGCGGGCGACGTGGCCGACGAGATGGCCACGCGCGAGCGGCTGGTGAAGGTGCTGCCGGGCAACCAGGACAATCGCATCCGCCTGGGCGAGTTGTACGACGAGCAGGGCCGTCATCGGGACGCCGCGACCCTGTGGGAACAGGTGCTGAACGAGCGGCCGCGCGATGCCGGGTTGCTGGCCCGCACGGGCAAGGCGTGGTTGGCGCTGGGCGAGCACGACCGCGCGCTGCCCCTGCTCCAGCGCGCTTCGCAGCTGCAGGCGCTGGACCCGGACACCTCGCTCATGCTGGCGCGCGAGTTGTACCGCTCGCACCAATATGAGGATGCGCTGGGCATGTACTGGTCGCTCTACCAGGCGCAGCCGCAGAACCCAGACCTGCCGCGCGTGTTGCCAGAGTTGGTGCTAAGCCTCCCTGCCACGCAGAAGCAGCGCGCGGTGGCCGCGAAGCTGGCCGAGCAGGCGGGGCGGCTGGGTGCCGCGGCCGACGTGCTGGAAGCGCTGTTGGACGATCAGCCGGACGACACAGCCGCGCGCATGACCCTGGCCGGCATCTACCTGCGCCAGGACAATGCGAAGCGTGCGGAGGCCGTGCTGATGGCGGCGGGCTCCGGGCCGGGGGCCACGGAGGATGGACTCAAGCTGATGGCGACGGTGGAGGAGCGCCTGGGACGCAAGGCGGCGCTGGCCGACACGCTCGCGCGTCTGCAGGTGTTGCACCCGGACGACGCGGGTCTCGTTCGCAAGCGCGCGTTGCTGCTCGCCTCCATGCGACGCTTCGAAGAAGCGCGTCCGCTGCTGGAATCCGCCTCTGCAGCGGCCCCACGCGACGCCTCGCTGCACTTGGCGTTGGCGGATGCCGCGCTGGCGCTGGGGGACCCGGTGGAAGGCGAGCAGCACCTGCGCGCGGTGCTCGCGATCGATCCCGCACAGCCCGATGCACAACGTCGGCTCATCGAACTGCTGCTGCACCAGCAACGTTGGAGCGATGTCATCCCGCGGTTGGAGACCTGGGTGCAGCAGAACCCGCGCGATGCCAAGGCGCAATACAATCTCATCACGGCATACCTGAAGGCATTCCGCAAGGACGACGCAAAGCCACACTACGAGGCCCTTCGGCGGCTGAGCCCACGGCGTGCTGCATCACTGCAACCCTACTTTCAGTGAGCGCGGCATTATTCTTGGATGGCGAATGGTGGACGCGGAGCGAATTAACCTTTCCTCGGCGGCACTGGTGAGTAATATGTCGTTGGTCCATTAAGCATCCAAGCAACAAGGGAGGGCCCTATGGCGACTGCCAAACGTAGTACGGCCTCCAAGGCCAAGAGCGCCAAGCCCGCGGCGCGGAGCACGGCAGCGAAGAAGACGGTGAGCAAGGCAGCGGCGGCGAAGAAACCTGCGGCCAAGAAGACGGTGAGCAAGGCGGCGGCGGCGAAGAAGCCCGCGGCCAAGAAGACGGTGAGCAAGGCGGCGGCGGCGAAGAAGCCCGCGGCCAAGAAGACGGTAAGCAAAGCGGCGGCGGCGAAGAAGCCCGCAGCCAAGAAGACGGTGAGCAAAGCGGCGGCAGCGAAAAAGCCCGCGGCCAAGAAGACGGTGAGCAAGGCGGCGGCAGCGAAGAAACCCGCAGCCAGGAAGGCTCCGGCCAAGCGCGCAGCGGCTGGCGCAAGCCGCTAGGGCGGGACGAGCGCGGTCCGGCCCGCCTTGACGGCTTTGGGGGGCGGGCTTATCCTGGGGTTGAATGGACCTGCGCTCGACCACCGCTTGCCTGAGGGGGAGTTTGAACGACAACGGTCTGCTGCTGGACAAAGCCTTTCTGATAGCACTGCAAACCCCCGACGTTTCCGATCTCCAACAAACCGATTCGCTGGATGAGCTGACGGAGCTGGCCGGAAGCATCGGCTACGAGTATGTTGGCCGGCTCGTGCAACACCGCGAGCAGATGCTGCCCGGCAGCGTGTTCGGCTCCGGCAAGCTGGACGAGATCCGCGACCAGGTGCAGCGCCTGGGCGCGGAGGTGGTGATCTACGATGGCAATCTCTCGCCGTCGCAGGGCCAGCACCTGGAGCGGGCCCTGCGCGTGATGGTGCTCGACCGCACGCAACTTATCCTCAGCATCTTCAGCCGCAACGCCTACACCCGCGAAGCCCGCCTGCAAGTGGAACTTGCGCACCTGGAATACATGCTGCCCCGGTTGGTGGGCATGTGGGCCCACCTGGACCGCGAGCGCGGCGGCATCGCCGGCAGCAAGGGCGCGGGCGAAAAGCAGATCGACATCGACCGCACCCTGATCCGCAACCGCATCGCGCGCCTGCGCAAGGAACTGCGCCAGCTTAACCTGGAGCGCGGCACGCAGAAGAAGAGCCGCGCCAACTGCTTTCGCGTGAGCCTGGTGGGTTACACGAACGCAGGCAAGTCCACGCTGATGAACCGGCTCACCGATGCGCAGCTGACGGCGGAGGACCGCCTGTTCGCCACGCTGGATTCCACCACGCGTGTGCTGGTGGAGGACAATCGGCCCAAGATCCTGCTCTCGGATACCGTCGGCTTCATCCGGCGCCTGCCGCACGAGCTGGTGGCGTCGTTCCGCTCCACGCTGGAGGTGGCGCGAGACGCGGACCTGCTGCTGCAGGTGGTGGACCTCAGCCATGAGAGCTGGGAGGAGCACATGGCCACCACCGCGCAGGTGCTGGAGGAGATCGGCGCGCACACGGTGCCGCGCCTGATCGTCTTCAACAAGGTGGATCGCATCGACGACAAGGTGCGGCTGCTGCTGGCCAAACGCGCCTATCCGGATGCCCTGTTCATCTCCGCCATGCGCGACGACTGCGAGGAAGTGCGCGTGCGCATCGTGCGCTTCTTCGAGCAGTCCATGGTCACCACGCCGCTGCTGCTGGAGTACCAGGACTACGGCGAACTGGCCAAGCTGTATCGCTGGAGCCGGGTGGATGAAGTGCGTTACGAGCAGGACGGCATCCACATCCGGATCACCTCCACCCCCGCGGCGCTGGAGCGCATCCGTGCCAAGCTGCACGTGGAACAGGAACCCCTGATGATGAGCCCCATATGAGCACGAGCCGCATCGCCCTTGCCCAGATGACCTCCACGGAGGACTTCGAGGCCAATCTGGCCGAGGCCACGCGTTTGGTGCAGGAAGCCGCGGCCGCAGGCGTGCAACTCGTGGCGTTCCCCGAGGTCTTCCTGTACCTGGGCGGACGCGAGGGCAAGCTCAAGCACGCCACCACGGTGGATGGGCCCGTGGTGGCCCGCTTCCGCGAGGCGGCGGCGCGGCACGGCATGATGATCCTGCTGGGCAGCATCCACGAGCGCATCCCCGGCCGGGAGGACAAGGTGTTCAACACCTCCGTGCTGATCGGCGCAGACGGCGAGGTGCTGGCCACCTACCGCAAGCTCAAGCTCTTCGACGTGGAGCTGCCCAACCTGACGATCAAGGAGAGCGACACGATCGAGCCGGGCGACGGCCTGCCGCCCGTGGTGGATACGCCCATCGGCAAGGTGGGGCTGACAATCTGCTTCGACCTGCGCTTCTCCGACCTGTATCAGCACCTGCGGCGCAAGGGCGCCGAGATCGTCTTCGCGCCGTCCAACTTCACCGCACCCACGGGTGCCGCGCATTGGGACACCCTGCTGCGCGCGCGGGCGCTGGAGAACCAGGTGTATCTGGCGGCGCCCGCCCAGTGGGGCAAGCACAATCCCAAGTTCAGCTCCTGGGGGCACAGCGCGCTGGTGGATCCCTGGGGCACCGTAAGCTCCCTGGCACCGGACCGCACCGGCCTCACATTCGGGGAGATCGACCTGGACTACCTGCAGAAGGTGCGGCGCGAGCTGCCCATGAAGGTCGTCGAGGGCTGACGCCTCCCGGCGTCCTTTCGCATCACCTCGCGCCGCGATCCGACGGACTTGCGGGCGAATTTCGCGATTCGTCCCGGATTCGCTATGGTTGAAGAGCGCCGGCCTTTGCACCGGCTGCCACTGCGCATGAGGGCCTTGCGCGTTCCGACCGCCAGCTTGCCGTGGCCATGCTGACCCAGATCGTCCAAGCCGTTCAGTCCTTCGTGCCGGCCGCGCTGGAGCCATTCGTGGCACGCATCGTGGGACTGCTCTTCATTCTGCTGATCGGCCTCGCGGCGTCATTCGTCATCGCGTTCGTGCTGGGTCGCGTCGAACGGATGATGCTGAACGGGCGGCTGCTGTCGCGGGATGAGCGTGGTGAGTACGGCAAGCGCATCTCCACCCTGCTCAAGCTGCTCAAGACCATCGCGTTGGCGGTGAACTGGGCGGTCGTGGTGGTGATGATGCTCAGCTACGCCGGGCTGGACATCACACCGATTATCGCCTCGGCCGGTATCCTGGGCCTTGCCGTCGGCTTCGGCGCGCAGAACCTCGTGCGTGACGTGATCAGCGGCTTCTTCCACATCCTGGAGAACCAAGTGCGCGTGGGGGACGTGGTGGAGATCAACGGTACAGGCGGGCTGGTAGAGCAGATCACCTACCGCATCATCGTGCTGCGCGACCTGCAGTTGGCCGTACACGTGATCCCGCACGGCAAGGTGGAAACGCTCACCAACTTCACGAAGGACGTTTCGGCGATGCTGCTGGACGTGGGCGTGGCCTACAAGGAGCACCCGGATACGGTGATCGCGGCCATCAAGGAGGTTGCGCAGACCATGATGGACGACCCGGCGTGGCGTCCCAAACTGCTGGAGCCGCTGGAGGTGCTGGGGCTGGACAAGCTGGACGATTCCGCCGTGCTCTATCGCGTCCGCTACAAGACGATGCCCATCGAGCAGTGGACGGTGAAGCGGGAGTTCCAGCGCCGCCTCAAGATCGACTTCGACCGGCGCGGCATCGAGTTCCCGTTCCCCCACCGCACGCTCTACGTGGCGGAGGGCTCCGCGCCGATGAAGGTGCGCGTGCTCCCCGCCGAGGAACCGCCCGAGGGGGAGGCCGCAGAGGAAGGCGTCGGCGAGGCCGAAGCCACGCCGCCAGCCGGCCCCGCCGAGGACTGAGTCTCGCCCTTACCCCTCCACGGCCGCCACCAGCTCCACCTCGGTGGCCACGTTGCCCGGCAGCGAGTTGTTGCCCACCGCCGCGCGGGCGTGTCTGCCCTTGTCCCCAAACACCTCGACGATCAGGTCGGACGCGCCGTTGATCACCTGCGGCTGCTGCGTGAAGCCATCCGTGCAGTTCACGAAGCCCCCTACCCGCAGGATGCGCTTCACTTTGTCCAGGCTGCCCACTGCGGCCTGAAGCTGCGCCAGGCAATTGAGCGCGCACAGGCGGGCGGCGGCGTAGCCATCCTCCACGGACAGCGCCTGGCCCACCTTGCCCACGTACTTGAGCTGGCCATCCTCCCCGCGGGGCACTTGCCCGGAGACGAAGATCAGGCTGCCCTCCCGGACGAACGGCACGTAGTTGGCCAGCGGGGCAGCGGCGGAGGGCAGGGTGATGCCCAACTCGGTCAGGCGTTGCTCGATGCTCATGGGAATAACCTCGGCTCGGTCAGTGTTGATGGGCTCAATGTCGGGCTACAATGGGTCGCTTGGCGGCGGTGGAGACGCGCCCGTACCGGGCTGTGCGCCGCAGGCCATGGGCTTGTGTAGCAGGATCGCGCGGCCCTGCCAACGTCGCCAGAGGCCGGCCACCGCGAGGACGCCGGGTGCTGCGGAGCCCCGGCACTGTTCAAGACCGTTCACCCATCGCTCAAAGGGAGGCACGCGCCATGGACCGTCGTTCCGATGAGTCGGCCAAGCTGGGCCGACGCACGTTGCTGAAGGCCGTGGGGCTCGGGGCCGCCGGGTATGCGCTGTCGGTGCAGCCCATCCGTGCTGAGACAATCGTCACGGACACCGCCGGCCTGCGGCTGGAGGACGTCACCGTGCCGCGCGCCGGCGCACAGATTCCGCTTTACGTGGCCCAGCCCGAGGGCCCGGGGCCGTTCCCGGCCGTGATCGTGATCCACGAGATCTTCGGGCAGCACGAGCACATCCGCGACGTGGCGCGGCGCTTCGCCAAGGCGGGCTTCATCGCCGCGGCGCCGGAGCTGTACTTCCGCGAGGGCGGGGTGAAGCAGCTCAAGAGCATCGGTGAGGTGTTGGAGGTGGTGCGCTCGGTGCCGGACCGGCAGGTGCTGGACGATCTGGGCGCCGTGCTGACGCACCTGAAGGCCCTGCCCGCCGCGAGCGGCAAAGTGGGCGCCACGGGCTTCTGCTGGGGCGGTGGGGCCACATGGCTGTTCGTGGCGGACAATCCGGGCCTGGATGCCGGCGTGGCTTGGTACGGCCGCATGACGAACTGGGGTAGCGGCAGTCTGCACCCCCACAATCCCATCGACCTGGCGACGCAGATGCACGCGCCGGTGCTGGGGCTCTATGGTGGTCAGGACGGCAGCATCTCCGCCGAGCAGATCGAGGCGATGCAGGCTGCGTTGCGCAAGGCCGGCAAAACGGCCGAGTTCGTCGTCTACCCGGACGCGCCTCACGCCTTCCACGCGGACTACCGGCCCAGCTACCGCGAGGCCGCCGCCAAGGACGGCTGGCAGCGCTGTTTGGCGTGGTTCCGCAAGTACCTCGCGTAGGCTGCTGGCGGCGCCCGCCGGTATTGGCAAGGGGGGCGCCGTGCCGTACACTGGGTGGATACCGGCCGGGCAGCGTGCCCGCTGCCGGTTCCGGCACGGATGCCTCACCCTTCGCTGCGGTGTGCATGCAGCTCTTCATCGATATTGACGGCGTGCTGCTCAACTTCGAGCAGGCCTTCGTGCGCTGGCTCAACGAGGAATACCTGCTGGGCCTGCCACCGGACTACGAGGCCGAGAGCTGGGACTTCGAAGAGGTGCTGGAGCCCGGCCGGCTGCGCGATGGCTGGCACGCCTTCCTGGAATCTCCGCAGGCCGGAGAACTGGTGCCGCTGGTGGCACCGGAGCGCTTCAACCGGTTGGCGGCCGCGCACTCGGTGCACTTGGTGACCAACTTCCCGCAGCCGCACATGGCCAAGCGCGAGGCCAACCTGGAACGCTCCGGCTTCGCGTACGACACCCTGCACTACTGCGGCCTGCACGGCTACAAGGACGTACGCCCGCAGACCAAGGCCCAGGTGATCCAGGCCCTGCGCGATGCGCGCGGCGAAGGACTGTTCGTGGACGATCACCCGGACAACTGCCTGGACGTGCAGCGCAACTGCCCCGATGTGGAGGTGTGGCTGATGAGCCGCCGCTTCAACCAGGGCTTCGAGCACCCGGTCATCCGGCGTGCGCCGGACTGGGACGTCCTCTTCGAGCGGGTGGAACAGGGCGCCACTTCGGCAGCCCCCGGCGCCGCGGCACTGCGGCCCCCACTGACCGGCGGCAAGTAGCGCCGCGGGCGCACCGGCGCCTGCGCGGCGACCGCTGCCGCATCCTGGAATCCGACTGGAATCGCAAGAGACGATGAGTAGACCGAGCACGGCGGGAAGCTGTGCATCGGCCGGCGGAGGTCTGCCCGCGGGCCCGGCCGGAATTGCGCCGGGGCCACGGTTGGTGCGGCGGCGACTGCCTACTTGGCCGCGCCGTACAGCTTGCGGATCTCCACCAGCGCCCCGTTGTGGCTGGGGATGGCGCCGCGGATCAGCAGCAGGTTCTTCTCCGGCACGATCCGTGAGATCTCCAGGTTGTTCACGGTCACGCGCTTGGCACCCATGTGGCCAGGCATGCGCTTGCCCGCGAACACGCGGCCGGGGAACGTACGGTTCCCGATGGAGCCCGGCGCCCGGTGAAACTTGGAGCCGTGGCCGCCGGGGCCGCCGGAGAAGTTGTGGCGCTTGATGACGCCCTGGAAGCCGCGGCCCTTGGACGTGCCCGACACCCGCACCCGCTCGCCCTCGGCGAAGATGGACAGATCGAATGTCTGGCCCACCTGCACGCCGGAGATATCGTCCACGGGGAACTCGTGCAGGTGCTTCGTGGGCGTGACGTCCTTGAAGTGCCCGCGCATGGGCTTGGTGATGCGCTTCTCGTGAGTGATGGGCTCAAAGCCCACCTGCACGCTTTCGTAGCCGTCCTTCTCCTTGGTCTTCACCTGCACCACGGTGACCGGGCCCACCTGCACCACCGTCACTGGAATGCGCTCGCCCGTCTCGGAGAAGATCTGGGTCATGCCGATCTTGCGACCCAACAGTCCGTGAATCATGGCCTTGTCGCCTGCTTGCTCAGAATAGAAGGATTCGCCCGGCCGCGCCGCGGGATGCCCGCCGGCGGGACTGAGCCGGTTTTACGCCGCCTGCATCTTCTTCAGGGCTGTCGCCAGCCGCGACTTGTACCGCGCGGCCGCGTTGCGATGGATGATGCCCTTGCTGACAGCCTTGTCGATCGCCTGCTGTACGCCGGTATACGCCTGTGCCGCTTCGTCGGCCTTCTTGGACGTGAGCAGCGCACGGTAGTCCTTCAGGGCCGTGCGCAGCGTCGAGCGGTGGTGGCGGTTGCGCATCCGGCGCTTCTCGTTCTGGCGGGCGCGCTTGATGGCAGAATTGTGATGGGCCATGCTTCTTGCTCCTGCGGGTTATGCGCTGCTCTTCTCGTTGCCTCACCGTTCCACGCCGTGAGGCTCAGAACGCGTTGATGAAATGTTCCACGTGTGCCGTTCGTGTGCCGCCCTGCCGCCGCAGCGTCACCGCCACGACATCGAAGCGGGGCTGCAGGGGCTGCCCGGGATGCAGGCCGCAATAGTACTCGCCCAACAGGCGCACACGTTGCTTCTTCTCCTCGGTCACCGCCAGCGTGGGGTGATACGGCGTCGGTTGCGCGCGCGTCTTCACCTCCACGAACACCAAGTACTCGCCGGTGCTGGCGATCAGGTCAATCTCGCCGTGCGGGCAGCGGAAGTTCCGCTCCCGGATACGGTATCCTCGCTGCTCCAGAAACCGGGCAGCGAGAGATTCTCCGGCTCGTCCGACGGCTGCCCGGCCTTCCATTGCACATCCTTCGCCCGGAACGAGCGGCGGTGGATCGGGCTCGGCCCCCAGCGCCGCAGGGCCTCCCGGTGTTCCGCCGTGCCGTAGCCCTTGTGCTGCGCGAAGCCCCAGTGCGGGTACCGGTCACCGTACACGCGCATCAGGCGATCCCGCACCACCTTGGCCAGGATGGACGCGGCCGCGATGCTGCAGCTACGCCCGTCGCCCTTCACAATGGCCTCGCCCGGCACCGGCAGCGTCGGCAGCCGGTTGCCGTCCACCAGCACATAATCCGGGGTGGGCCGCAGCCGCGTCACCGCCTCGGTCATGCCCTGCAGGGTCGCCTGCAGAATGTTCACCCGGTCGATCAGCGCCGGGGACATCACCCGCACCTGCCACGCCAGCGCATGCTGGCGAATCGCTCCGTACAACACCTCGCGCGTCGCTTCGGACAGGCGCTTGGAATCGTCCAGCGCCAGCGGTCCAGGCCAAGTGCCGGGCAGGATCACCGCGGCGACCACCACCGGGCCGGCCAACGGCCCCCGCCCCGCCTCGTCCACACCGGCGACCAGGCGGCAGCCCTGCTGCGACAGCTCGGCTTCGCGAGCGAAATCAGGCACGCGAGACTTCTCGCAGGCGCGCCTTCTTGCCCTCCCGCTGCCGCAGGTAGTAGAGCTTGGCGCGCCGCACCCGGCCCTGCCGCAGCACCTGGATGCTCTCGATCAGCGGGGTGTGGAACGGGAAGATGCGCTCCACCCCAAACCCCTGGGAGGATTTGCGCACGGTGAATGTAGCGTGAACGCTACCCGCCCCGTCGTGATGGCGGATCACCACGCCCTCGAAGGCCTGGATGCGTTCCTTCTCGCCTTCACGGATGCGGTAGTTCACGCGCACCTGCGCCCCCACCTTGGGGAATGCCAGGTCCGTGCGGCGCACCGTACCTTCCACGAATTCGATCAGCGGCTGCCTCATCTTCGTCTCGCTCCACTTCGCTGCCCGCGCTTCGTCCGCCCGACATCAGTGCCGGGTCTCCCGCGCATCAATGGCTTCGTTTCGTAATCTGTCTGGCGAGTCGTCCATCGTTGGCGATGGTTGGCTGACCCGCACTGTATCCTTCGCTTTACTGCGCCGGTGGAACCCGCTCCGGCCTGTCCGCAACCGCTGTGCCTCAGCTCCGCGTCCCGCCGGGACGCTGTCTTGGGCCTGTCGCCGACTCCGGCGTGCCCCGCAACAACTCCGGCCGGCGCTCGGCCGTGCGGGCATGGGCCTGCTCGGCGCGCCAAGCATCAATCAGCGCGTGGTTGCCGGAACACAGCACCTCCGGCACCCGCATGCCCTCGAACTCCGGCGGCCGCGTGAAGTGCGGGTACTCCAACCCCGCCTCCGCGAAGCTCTCCTCCGCATGCGAGGCCGGGTTGCCCAGCACTCCCGGCAGCAATCGCGCCACGGCCTCGATCACCGCCATGGCCGCCACTTCGCCGCCCTGCAGCACGAAATCGCCCAGCGAGAGCTCCTCATCCGCCAATCCCTGCCGGATTCGGTCGTCAAAGCCCTCGTAGCGCCCGCACACCAGCAGCAGCGCGTCCTCGCTGGCCGCCAGCTCGCGGGCCTTGTCCTGGCGAAAGGGCGCGCCCTGCGGCGTGAGCAGGATCGTGCGCGCCGTGCGCCCCGCTTCGCGGTGCCGCGCGATCCGCTCGCGCACCGCCGCAAAGACCGGCTCGGGCCGCAGCAGCATCCCGGCGCCACCGCCGTACGGCTCATCATCCACCACGCGATGCCGGCCCAGCCCATGCTCGCGAAAGTTCACCGGCTCCACCGCCAGCAGCCCGCCCCGCAGCGCCCGCCCCAGCACACCCTCGGCCAGGAACGGCTCGAACAGGCCCGGAAACAGGGTCAGCACGTCGATGTGCTTCATCGCCATTCACCCGTGCGGGAGCCTCAGCTCTCCGCGTCGAACAGTCCCGGCAGCGGCGCGATGCGGATGCGCCTGGCGGCCATGTCTACTTCCTGCACCACCTCCGCCGTCATGGGCACCAGCGTTTCGCCCGCCTCAGTCGTCACCTCCAGCACGTCATTGGCGCCCGTCTCGATCACGCCGCGCACGGTGCCGAGCTGCGTGCCGTCCAGATCCTCCACCGTGCAGCCGATCAGGTCGTCCAGGAAGTACTCGCCTTCCTCCAGCGGCCGCAACTCCGACTCATCCAGCAGCAGCTCGGCGCCCTTCAGGGCCATCGCCGCCTCGCGAGTGTCCACGCCCTCGAGTTGCACCAACCAAGACGCACCCGCGCTGCGGATGCTCCGTACGGCGTGGGGACGCAGGCCCTTGCCGGCGTCCAGGATCACCTCGGCGTGACGCTCGTAGTAGCTCGGCGAGTCCGTGAAGGGCTTCACCCTCAACTCGCCGTTGAGCCCATGGGCATCCTGCACCTTGCCGATGCACACGAGCCGCTCCCGATTGATCAGCGCCATCGCTTCGTCCGTCCCGCAGCCGCCACCCGCGCGGCGGCCGGCTCAGGACGCCTGCTCGCCTTCGCCTTCTTTGGCGGCCGGCTCGGCTTCCGCGGGCGCCGCCGCCTTGGCTTTGCCCTTGCCTTTGGGCTCGGCAGCCGCTTCCGTCGGGGTGCCCGGCTTCCACACATCCACGAGCCGGTGCTCCACCCCCTGCAGCGCCAGCAGCTTGCTGACCCGCTCGGAGGGCTTGGCGCCCATGTTCAGCCAGTGCGTGACGCGTTCCACGTCCAGCTTCACCTTGTTCTCGGCCAGCAGCGGATCATAGCTGCCGATACGCTCGATGAACTTGCCGTCGCGCGGCGCCCGGCTGTCCGCGACCACGATGCGGTAGAAGGGGCGATGGGCCTTGCCACCCCGGGCCAGTCTGATGCGAGTTGCCACTGCGATCGTCTCTCCGTTTGAGTCGGTATCGACCGGGTTCGTCCGGTTCTGCCGGCGCGCCGGGTTGGGTTGCCTAGCGGATCATGCCCGGCGGAGCTCCGCCTCCGGGCATCATGGATTGCAGGCTCTGCATGGCCCGGCGCTGATCGCCGCCGAAGCGGCTCATCTTCTTCATCATCTTGCGCATCTGCGAGAACTGCTTCAGCAGCTTGTTCACGTCGTTGGGCCGCGTCCCGCTGCCCTTGGCGATGCGATTGCGCCGCGACATGTTGATGATCTGGTGGTTCTCGCGTTCGCGCGGCGTCATGGAGCAGATGATGGCCTCCACGCGCGTAATCTGCCGCTCGTCCAGATCCGCATTCTTGAGCATGCCCGACATGCCGGGCACCATGTTCATCAGATCCTGCAGCGGCCCCATATTGCGCAGGGCCCTGAGTTGATCCAGGAAATCGGACAGCGTGAACTCGTTGCGCGCCATCTTGCGCTGCAACGCCAGCGCCTGCTCCTCGTCGAAGGTCTCCTGCGCCTTCTCGATCAGCGAGACGAGATCGCCCATCCCCAGGATGCGCGAGGCGATGCGGTCTGGATGGAAGCGCTCCAGGTTCTCCAGCTTCTCCCCCACCGCCATGAACTTGATGGGGCACTGGGTCACCGCGCGGATGGAGAGCGCCGCGCCGCCGCGGGCATCGCCATCCATCTTGGTCAGGATGTGGCCGGTCAGCGTCAGGCGGTCGTGGAACTCGCGGGCGGTGTTCACCGCGTCCTGGCCGGTCAGGCCGTCCGCCACATACAGAATCTCGCGGGGCTGGACGGCGGCCTTGATCCGCTCCAGCTCCACCATCAGCTCTTCGTCGATCTGCAGGCGGCCCGCGGTGTCGATCAGGATCACGTCCGCGCCGGACTTGCGGCCGGCCTCCACCGCCTCGCGGGCGATATCCACCGGGTTCTGCTCGGTGCGCGACGGATGGCAGGGCACGTCCAGCGTGCGCGCCAGCGTGGCCAACTGCTCGATGGCCGCTGGGCGGTACACGTCCGCCGGCACCAGGTAAGGCTGGCGGCCCTCGTCCTTCAGCAGCTTGGCCAGCTTGCCGATGGACGACGTTTTGCCGGAGCCCTGCAGGCCGACCAGCATCAGCACGGCCGGCGAGGCGCCCTCCAGGCGCAGCGGCTCGTGGGCGCCGCCCATCATGGCGGCCAGCTCGTCGTTGACGATCTTGATGAAGTACTGGCCGGCCGTGACGCCGCCCGGCACCTCCTCGCCCACCGCCCGCTTCTGCACCGCCTCCAGGAAGGCCCGCACGACGCGGAAGTTCACGTCGGCCTCGAGCAGGGCCACGCGCACCTGTTGCAGCGCCTCGGCGATGTTCGCCTCGTTCAGACGCTGCTTGCCGCGCATCCGGCCCAATGCGCCGGTCAGCTTTTCCTGAAGACTTTCAAACATGGCTCTTCCGGGCGGAATTGTCCGCTCTTATGTGAATTGTTTACTCTAATCGGGTCTGCCGGACGTGTCAATTGCCAGAACGCCGCGGGTCGTGAACGGGCTGGCGGCTTCCGGCCACCGCCCCGCGGCGCGTGTCGTGTCCCTCGGACAGCATACTCCAGAGTGCAGCGCAGGGCTTCCCAGCGGGCGGCGTTGCGTCTTCGCAGGCGCCTGCGCCCCCCGCTTTATCTCCGCCTCGGTTTCGGCTACGTTGTCGCAGAACCGTCTCATCGGTTGACCCCCTATCCATCATCAGCAAGCGACAGGACGCGTTGTTGTGTACGAAACTTCGGACATCCGCAAAGGCCTCAAGCTCGAGATGGACGGCGACCCCTGGGTGGTTGTCGACTTCCAATTCGTCAAGCCCGGCAAGGGCAACGCCTTCACCCGCTGCCGGGTGAAGAACATGGTCACGGGTGCCGTGCTGGACAAGACCTGGAAGTCCGGCGAGAAGCTCAAGCCCGCCACCATGGAGGAGCGCCAGATGCAGTACCTCTACCAGGACGAATCGGGCTTCCACTTCATGGATCAGCAGAGCTACGAGCAGGTGACGCTGACCAAGGACGAGGTGGGAGACGATGCGCACTTCCTGCTGGAGAACTCGGATGTGGCCGTCCTGCTGTTCAATGGCCGCCCCATCAGCATCTCCCTGCCCAACTTCGTGGAACTGGAGGTGGTGGAAACCGACCCTGGCGTGCGGGGCGATACCGCCACGGGAGGCCGCAAGCCCGCCACCATGAGCACCGGCGCGGTGATCCAGGTGCCGCTGTTCATCGAGCGCGGCGAAAAGCTGCGCATCGACACGCGCACGGGCGACTACGTGGAGCGCGTGAAATAGCGCACGCCGCACGCCCGCAGCGCCCCGGCCGGTGCCCCCGCGGCGCCGGCTGCCCGTCCCGACTTCCCTGAGATGGCCCGTCCCGTCCCCGGCCAAGTGCACCACGCGCGCATCGCGGATCTGCACCCGCCGGAGCGGCCCACCCGCATCGCCCTGTACCTGGGCGAGACCCTGCTGCTCTACGACGCTTCGCCCGAGCGCCTGGCCGGCCTGCACCCGCACGCGCTCGTGACCTTCACGGTGGATGCGCGGGGTGCGCTGATGAACATCGCGCCGGAGCCGGATCACGTGCCGCCGCGCGTGCGGCCGGACGGCGATGCGCTGCGCTGGCGGCAGGCGCCAGGGGGCGTGCCGCGCATGCGGCTGCTGGCGCTGCGCCACCGCATCCTGCAGGCCGTGCGGGCGTGGTTCGATGCCCAGGGCTTCCTGGAGGTGGAGACCCCCGCTCTGGTGCTCGCGCCGAGCCCGGAGCCGGTGTTCGAACCGCTGGCGGCCGGGCCGGAGTGGCTCATCACCTCGCCGGAGTTTCAGCTCAAGCGCATGCTGGTGGGCGGCTTCGAGCGCATCTACCGCCTGGGCCCGGTGTTCCGCGGGGCGGAAGTGGGCGCGCACCATAACCCGGAGTTCACGCTGCTGGAGTGGTACCGCGCCCATGCGGACACGGACGCGCTGGCGGCGGACCTGGAGGGGCTGATTGGCGCACTTGCCCCGTTGGCGGCCGAGGCCGCGGCGCTGTGGCCGGACGCCACCCGGACGGCACACTTGCGCGAGCGCGCTGCCGCGCTGGCGCGTCGCCCCTACCGGCGCGCCACGGTGCGGGCGCTTTTTGCCGAGCACCTGGGCGCGGACCTGCGGGGCGTGACCACTGCCGAAGCCCTGCACGGCGCCGCGCGGGCGGCCGGGGTGCCCGGTGCCGAGGCGCTGCCCGGGGACTTCACGGGGGCCTTCTCCGCGCTGTGGCTGCGCATCGAGGCCGCGCTGGGGCCCGAGCCGCTGCTGGTGACCGAGTGGCCGGCGCCCGCGGCCTCGCTGGCACGCCTCAAGCCGGACGACCCCAGCGTGGCCGAGCGCATGGAGCTGTACGCGGGCGGGCTGGAGCTGGCCAACGGCTTTGCCGAGTTGACCGACCCCGCCGAGCAGCGGCGGCGCTTCGAGGCCGACCTGGCCGCGCGCCGGGCGCAGGGGCTGCCCCCCGTGCCGCTGGACGAGGCCTTCCTGACCGCGCTGGAGGAGGGTATGCCGCCCTCCGCGGGGATGGCCCTGGGCGTGGATCGCCTCGTGCTGCTGCTCACCGGCGCGGAGACCCTGCGCGAGGTGCTACCCTTCGCCTGGGACGAGCGGTAGCGGCCGCTCCCGGCGCTCCCTGGCGCTTCCGCAGCATCAGTGGGGCGGGCCTCCGGCCCGCCTGCGCGGACGAGGACGTCCGCGCCACCAAGCAAGCCGAGGTTACGACCGTTCGCAGGGTCAGTGGGGCGGGCCTCCGGCCCGCCTGCGCGGACGAGGACGTCCGCGCCACCAGGCAGGGAGTCACGGCGTGCACCCGTTGACATTGCCCGCTCCGGTCGGTTGAGTGGTGCCACCGAAAACCGCGCATCCGCGCCGACCTCCAGCCCTGAGACATCATGGCCATTCCGCAGCGTATTGCCGTTTCCCTGCCCGTCCCACCGGACGTAACCTCGACGCTCTCCTTCGCGGAGTGGGCGGAATACGAGGGCTTCGACGACGTGTGGTTCGCGGATGGCGGCAGCATCGACTCGCTCACGTTGGCCGCGGCGGTGGCCCTGCGCACCCAGCGTGTGCGCATCGGCACGGCGGTGATCCCGGTCTATACGCGCACGCCGGCCGTGCTGGCGGCTACGGCGGCTACTATCTCGCACCTGGCGCCGGATCGCTTCATCCTGGGCCTGGGCTCCTCCAGCCACGCCATGATCGAGGGCTGGCACGGCGTGCCCTTCGTGCGGCCCCTCACGCGCGTGAAGGAGACGGCACAACTGGTGCGCGGCATGCTGGCCGGAGAGAAATCCGACTTCGACGGCGCCACCCTGCGCAGCCAGGGCTACCGGCTGGGGCTGGAGCCCAAGGGCCACGTGCCGATCTACCTGGCGGCGCTGCGCCAGAACATGCTGGAGCTGGCGGGCGAGCTGGGCGAGGGCGTGGTGGTGAACCTGTTTCCGGCGGAGGCCCTGCCGCGCATGCTGGAGCACGTGGAGATCGGCGCCCGCCGGGCCGGCAGTTCCCTGGCCAAGCGCGAGGTGGTGTGCCGGCACCAGGTGATCATCACCTCGGACAAGCCCGCCGCGCGGGAGGTGTTCCGCAAGCACTTCGCACCCTATTACGCCACGCCGGTGTACAACAAGTTCCTCGCCTGGTGCGGTTACGAGGAGGCCGCGGCGACCATCGAGGCCGGCTGGCGCGAGAAGAACCGTGACAAGACGGGCGGCGCGCTCTCCGACGAGTTGATCGACCGCATCGCCATCATCGGCACCATGGCCGAATGCCAGGAGCGCGTGCGGGAGCTGGCGCGGGGCGGCGTCACCACGCACGTCATCCACTCCACGCTGCCCGATCCCTACTCCGTGCGCGCGGTGCTGGAGGCCTTCTCCCCGCGCAGCTTCCAACTGCCCTGATTTGGCCGCCTATGCCCACGGCGCACCTGATCTGCGGCTCCACCGGCGCCGGCAAGACCACCTACGCGCTCGACTTGGCGGTGCGCACCGGCGCCGTGCGCTTCTCCATCGACGAGTGGATGGCGGCGCTCTTCTGGCCCGATGCGCCCCCGTCTCGCGTCTATGAGTGGGCCCTGGAACGCACGGAGCGCTGTGAGCGGCAGATTCTCGCCGTTTGTGCGCAGCTCTTCGCCCGCGGACAGGACGCCATCCTGGATCTTGGCTTCTTCACGCGCGTACAGCGTGAGCGCACGGCGGCGGGAGTGCGCGATGCCGGGGGCGAGCCCCGCCTGCACTACCTGCCCGTGCCGGCCCCGGTGCGATGGGAGCGCGTGGCCCAGCGCAACGCGCAGGGCGGCGAGACCTTCGCGCTGACGGTGACGCGGGAGATGTTCGACTTCTGCGAAGGGCTGTTCGAGGCGCCGGTGGAAACCGAGTTGGCCGGCGGCGTGATTGTCCCGGAAGGATGGGACTGACCGACGCTGTGCGCCCGACCGGCAGCCGGTCCGCCGAGGCTGTTGGGGGACTGGCGCAAGCGCGCGTTCCGTGCCAGCCTCGCGGGTGCACCCTCTGGAGCACCCATGGCCGCGCCCATCCGTCGCCTCTCTCCCACCGCCCGCCGGCTCATCGGCGCGCGGGCGGCCCGCAGCATGGGGCAGGGGGCGCTGGTGGTGGACTTCACGCTGTACCTGAACACGCTGGGCTGGTCGGGCGCGTCCATCGGGGCGTTGCTGATGGCCAGCCTGCTGCTCGGCGCGACGCTGACGCTGGTCTTCGGGCCGCTCAGCGATCGCCTGGGGCGCAAGGCCTTCCTGATCGCCTACGAGGTGCTGCAGGTGGTGGCGGCCGGATTGGCGCTGGCCTCCAGCGAGCCGGCGCTGCTGGCCACGGCGGCCATCCTGGGCAGCTTCGGCCTGGGGGTCACTGGTGCGGCGGGTCCTTTCGGGCCGGTGGAGCAGGCGTGGCTGGCCGACTCCGTGCGGCGGCAGGACTTCGGCAGCGTGTACAGCCTCAACGCGGCCATCGGCTTCTTCGGCATGTGCGCCGGTGCGTGCTTCGCCATGACGCCTGGATTTCTGCACCCCTGGCTGCCGGGCGCGCTGGCCTACCGGCCCATCTTCGCGGTGGCGCTGGTGGGCTCGCTGGTAACTCTGCTGCTGCTGGCCTGGGCCCGCGAAGCACCACGGAAGGCGGGGTCCGAACGACCCGCCGGTACGACCGCGCCGACAGCGGCAGCCGAGGCGCAGCTGGACCCACCGCCCGCGGCCGGGAACGAGGCGGACGCCGCGCTGCGGCGCCGGGAGAATGGTCTATTGGCGCGGCTGGTGGCTATCAATGGACTGAACGGCGTGGGCATCGGGCTGGTGGGGCCGCTCATCGCATACTGGTTCGCGCTGCACTTCGGGGTTGGGCCGGCGCGCATCGGGCCGGTGCTGGCCGTGGCGTTCGCGCTGACGGGTCTGGCCTCGCTGGGCACGGGCTGGCTTACCGCGCGCATGGGCGTCATCCAGGCGGTGGTGTGGATGCGGCTGGTGGGCTTGGTGCTGCTGGTGCTGCTGCCGCTGTCGCCCACCTACGGCATCGCCGCAACGCTGTATGTGCTGCGCTCGGCCTTCAACCGTGGCACGGTGGGCGCGCGGCAGGCGCTCAGCCTGTCGCTGGTGAACCCCCGCCGGCAGGGCTTGGCGGCCAGCCTGAACACGATCTCCATGCAGATTCCGCGCGCCGTGGGCCCGGCCATCGCGGGCCTGTTCTTCGATGCCGGCATGCTGGCGTTTCCCTTCTTCCTCTCGGCGGTGTTCCAGGGCGGCTACCTGCTGGCCTACCAACGCACGTTTCGGGCCTTCTCGCCCCGACCGCCGCGGGCTTCCACCGGAGTTGCGACATGAGCGAATCCCCCATCTTCACCGAAGAGCACCGCCTGCTGCGCGAGCAGGTACGGCGCTTCATCGAGCGCGAGGTGACGCCCCACGGCGAGCAGTGGGAGCGCGACGGCTTCACGCCGCGCGACGTGCTGCGCCGCGTGGGCGCGCTGGGCCTGCTCGGCATGCGGCATGCGCCCGAGCACGGCGGCGGCGGGCTGGACGCGCGTGCCTCGGTGATCCTCGCGGAGGAATTGGGGCGCTCCACCTTCGGCGGCTTCAACATCACGGTGCTGGTGCACACGGACATGGCCTCGCCGCACTTGGCCCGCTATGGCAGCGCGGCGCAACTGGCGCGCTTCCTGCCCGGCGTGTGCAGCGGCGAGCTGATCACTGCCGTGGCCGTCACCGAGCCGGATGCCGGCTCGGACGTGGCCGGCCTGCGCACGCGGGCCGTGCGCGATGACGACAGCTGGGTGCTCAACGGAGCCAAGACCTTCATCACCAACGGCGTACACGCGGACCTGGTGTTCGTGGCCGCCCGCACCAATCCGGACGTGAAGGGCTCGCGGGGGATCTCCATGTTCATCGTGGAGCGCGGCACGCCCGGCTTCCGCGTGGCCAAGCAGCTGGACAAGATGGGCTGGCACAGCTCAGACACGGCCGAGCTGGTCTTCGAGGACTGCCGACTGCCTGCGGACGCCGTTCTGGGCGAGGAGAACGCGGGCTTCTACGCTATCATGGGCAACTTCCAGAACGAGCGCCTCGTGATGGGCGCCATGGCCATGGGCGAAGCCTCCGGGGCGCTCGCGCTGACCCTGCGCTACGTGCGCCAGCGGCAAGCCTTCGGCAAGTCGCTGTGGGAGCAGCAGGCGATCCGCCAGCGATTGGCCACCCTGGCCGCGCAGGTGGAGGCCGGGCGCCAGCTCGTCTACCATGCCGCGTGGCTGGACGCGCAGGGCCGAGATGCGGTGCGCGAGGTCTCCATGGTCAAGGCCTTCTGCGGCGAGTTGGTCAACCGCGTCATGTACGACTGCCAGCAGTTCCACGGGGGCTTCGGCTACATGCGCGAGGCGGCCATCGAGCGCATGGTGCGCGATGCCCGGGTGCAGGCAGTGGGCGGCGGCGCCACGGAGGTGATGCTGGAGGAGGTGGCCAAGCGTCTCGACCCCGACCGGCTGTGAGCCGGCGGCGCGGTCTGCTGTCGGCAACAGCAGACCCCTCGCTGCGCTCGGGGTGACAAGCCGCTGTCATTTCGAGCGCAGCGAGAAATCTGCTGTTTGTGCCGTGCAAATGCCGACCTAAAACCCGGGCAACCCGCTGTGCGCCCCTGTCACTACCGATCCCCACCGCCCCGGCTTGCTCCCCCCGCCCCGCGTGGGTATGAATGGGGGACAGCTTCCACCGTATCGTCCGGGCGATCCCCGCAGCCAGCTCTCCGGGAACACCGGCGCCCGCGCGCATTGCGCCGCGGGGTCGGGCGTTGGGCCGGGCTGCAGGCCGCCGGAACCATTGCCTTTGCACCAGGAGAACGCATGGATTTGGGAATCAAGGGGAAGATCGCGCTCGTGACGGCGGCCTCCAAGGGGTTGGGCCGCGGCTCTGCCGAGGCGCTGGCCGCCGAGGGCTGCCGAGTGGCCATTTGCGCGCGCACCCAGGCAGATGTGGACCGGGTGGCCGGTGAGATCGCTGCCAAGACCGGCGCCGAGGTGGTGCCCTTCGTGGCGGACATGTCCAAGGCCGCGGACATCGACAAGCTGCTGGCGGACGTGCGGGCCAAGTTGGGCGATCCGGACATCGTGGTCTGCAACGCCGGCGGGCCACCTCCGGGCAACTTCGCCAGCACCAAGCTGGAGCAGTTCCTGCCGGCCGTGGAACTCTCCATGATGAGCTCGATCCGGCTCACCTACGGCACCATCGAGGCCATGAAGGCCAAGGGCTGGGGCCGCATCGTGTACATCACCTCGGTTTCGGTGAAGCAGCCCATCCCGTACATCCTGCTCTCCAACACGGCCCGCGCGGGGCTCACCGGCTTCATGAAGACGGTGGCGCGCGAGGTGGCCGCGACCGGCGTCACGGTCAACGCTGTGCTGCCGGGCGCGCACGAGACTGACCGCATCCGCCAGACGGTGCAGAAGGAGGCCGAGCGCAAGGGTACCTCCATGGAGGAAGAGCTGCAGGCGCGAGCGTCCGAGGTGCCCATGAAGCGGATGGGCGACGCGGGCGACTTTGGAGCCGTGGTTGCCTTCGTGTGCTCGCAGCAGGCCAAGTTCGTAACGGGCGAGAACGTGCTGGTGGACGGCGGCGCCTACGCCGGGCTCGTCTAGCACAGCCGCAAGCCTCCAGGCCGGTGGCTGCCAAGCCCCGCCGGAGGAGGGCAGAGCGGAGCAGGGTGGCCGCGCTGCCTGCCTCCATGGAATCCCAACATCCGGGTGTGCCGCTCCCCGGGGCTCCGGCCTCGGGCGGTGGCGCCCCACCCCCAAACGCACCTCAGCGGAACGCGAGAGCCATGAGCGGTAACGACCAACCCCGCCGCATGACCGGCGGCCAGGCCCTGGTGGAGTGCATCGCCCAGGAGGGCGTGCGCCACGTGTTCAATGTACCGGGCGAAAGCTACCTGGGCGCGCTGGACGCCTTCTACGACCACCCGGAGATCCGCCTGGTGACCAACCGCCAGGAAGGCGGGGCCTGCTACATGGCCGAGGCATACGCCAAGGCAACCCGCAGCGTGGGCGTGTGCTTCGTCACGCGCGGGCCGGGTGCCACCAACGCCAGCATCGGCGTGCACTGCGCGGCGCAGGATTCCACCCCGCTCGTGCTGTTCGTGGGTCAGGTGCCGCGCATCAACCGGGGTCGCGAGGCGTTCCAGGAAATGGACTATGAGCGCTTCTTCGGCTCCGTCGCCAAGTGGGTGATGGAGGTGGACCGCGCGGAGAAGGTGCCCGAGGTGACCCGGCGCGCCTTCCACATCGCGCGCAGCGGGCGCCCCGGGCCTGTGGTGGTGTCGCTGCCGGAGGACATGCTGGTGGAGACGGCGGACGTGTACATTCCCCCGCCGGTGCCGAATACCCTGCCCCACCCCGATCCCGCGCTGATCGCCGACCTGTGCGGCCGCATCAACCGCGCGGCGCGCCCCGTGCTGTTGGTGGGCGGGGGCATTCAGTACGCGCGGGCCCGCACGGCACTGGTGGCCTTCGCGGAGCGCTTCCAACTCCCCGTGCTGACGAGTTGGCGCCGCAACGACGCCTTCCCCAACAGCCACGCCCAGTACGTGGGGAACCTGGCGCTGGGCAAGTCACCCGGGCAGGACCTGGTGCGCGAGTCCGACTTGGTGGTGGTGGTGGGTGACCGGCTGTCCGAAATCACCACGGGCGACTATCGTCTGCCGTTGCCCGGCCAGCCGCTCGCGCAGATCGATATCGACCCTGCCGTGATCGGCCGCAACTTCCCGCCGCAGCTTGCCATCATCTCCGACGCGCGGCTGGCCCTGGAGGCGGCCCTGGCCCAGCCGGCCAGTCCGGCCGCGGGCCGCGCCGAGTGGATCGGCAAGGGCCGCAAGGCCTACGAGGCCTTCGTGACCCTGCATCCACGCCAGGCGGAGCACGTGGCGCAGGAGACAGTCATTGCGGAGCTGCAGGCCCGCTTGCCGGCCGATGCCATCCTCACCGTGGATGCCGGCAACTTCTCGGCCTGGGTGCAGCGCAACTACATCTACGACGCGGAGGATTCCCTGCTCGGCCCCACCGTGGGCTCCATGGGCTATGCCATGCCGGCGGCCATCGGCGCCAAGCTGGCGCACCCGGATCGCGTGGTGGTGGGCACCTGCGGGGACGGCGGCTTCATGATGACCGTGCAGGAGCTGGCCACGGCCGTGCAGTTCGGCGCCAACATCGTGCAGCTCGTGTTCAACAACGGCTCCCTGGGCACCATCCGCATGCACCAGGAGCGGGACTACCCCGAGCGCGTGGTGGGCACGGAACTGGTGAACCCGGACTTCGCCGCGCTGGCCCGAGCCTATGGCGCCGTGGGCCTGCGCGTGGAGAAGAGCGCGGACTTCGGCCCGGCCCTGAAGGAGGCGCTGGCCGCAGGCAAGCCCGCCGTGCTCGATATCCTGGTGGACAAGGAGAACATCTCCATCGGCGCCACGCTCTCGGAGATTCGCACCGGCAAGCTGGCATCCAAGCGCAAGCCGGCGAGCTAACGCGTCAGGCTGGAGCGGGCGAGATTCGCGCGTCAGCCCTTGGTGACTTTCGGGCGGTTGGCGCCGGTGCCCGGCTGTGCTCGCAGGAGCGCGATGGCCAGCACCACAATCCACAACATGGAGACGTAGACGTTCACGCGCTCCTCAATCCCGATCCAAGGGGTCGGCAGGTTCGCGGCGATCCGCGGGCCTTGCTGAGCCGTCAACGCGCCGAAGACGAGCAGGATCACGATTGTTGCGATGGAGTAGATGCGAAAGCCCTTGCCGAGTGCCGCCGCCCCGAAGCCGATGCTTAGCAGGATCAGCAGCACGATGGCGGCCGCGTCGGCGATATGCAGGACATCGGTGGCCGACACCCCGGCGCCGCGTTGGTGCATGGGCATGGATATCAATCCCGCCCATCCGACCACTGCCCACACAATCAGCAGGATGCCCACGATGCGCAGGGAGCGCTTGCCGTCGGCCGATGCCCATACACCGACGCCGAACGCGATCGTGAGCGCGTCAAAGAAGGAGAAGAGCACAACCAGGACCAGTCTCGTCGGGGCGCCGATGGCCATCAGCTCACTGATGGTCTGGTGTGCGTAGCTGTAATCCTGCCAAAGCATAGCGGTGAGGATGTCCCCACCGACATAGACCACTGCGGCGAACACACCGCACAGCAGGAGCACCGTGCGTCCCAGCTTTTGCGCCTGTGGGGCGCTGCCTGCCTGAATTGCTGCTGGATCCATGGTGGTTCCCCGTGGCTGTATGTCCCGACGGCGGCCTTGGGCGCAACCGTCCACGCCTATGCCCGACCGTGATACGGGTCGGGGTCGCCAATCGAGCGATACATCGCGTCCCGCAGTGCCTGGTCGCGGGGATCGATCAGGTAGGTGCCCATCTGATTGGTGACATATCCGTATCCGATCTGAGCCTCTGGGTCTGCAAACCCGAAGGAGCCCCCCGCTCCTGGTGTACCGAAGGCGCCTGGATGGCCGAAGGGCACGTCATCGTGTGGTTTCAGGAACCCGAGCGAGTACCGCGCCGGCACCTTCAGGGCGTGATCGTAGAAGCCGTGCAGGGGCGGAACCGCCGGTGCCATGAGCTCCTTCAGCGTCTCCTCTCGCAGCCCCAGCCGGTCGCCACCGGTCGCGAACTGTCCGTATGCCTGGGAAATTCCGCGGGCCGTGCCGACACCGCCGCCCGAAGGGATCTCGAAATTCCGGGCGTAGATGCGCGCCTCATCCAACGGCCAGAGAGACGCCCAGAGGGCGCGGCGAATGAGCGACCACGGGTTCATCGCGGCCAGGGTCAAGGCGGCGGGCACCGTGAAGAATGCCCGCGCCATGTTGGCGGGCTTCAGCGTCGCCAACCGGGAATTGGGAATCTCCTCGGGCAGGCGGATATAGAACTCCGCGCCCAGGGGGCTTGCGATCTCGTCCTGAAAGTACTGGCCCAGGCTGCGATGCCAGGGATCGACGCGCCGCAGCAGCTCGCTCTCGTAGAATCCGAGGGTGAGCGCATGGTACCCCTGGCACGTCCCCGGCTCCCACGCCGGCTTCTGCCGGGCCAGGATGACCGCCAGCCGGTCCAGGTCGGCGATCACCGCACGATCCGGCGGTTCGTCCAGGGCTGCCAGCCCAGCTTGGTGCGACAGAAGCTGCCGCACGGTGATGGCTTCCTTGCCCTGCTGCGCGAACTCCGGCCAGTAGGTGCTGACGCGCTCGTCGTAGTCGAACAGCCCCCGCGAATGCGCAAGCGCCAGGGCGAGACCGGCCAGCCCCTTGGTGGTCGAGAAGACGATCACCATTGTGCCCGCTTCCCACGGTTCGCCCGTCGCCCTGTTCCGGATGCCGCCCCACAGGTCGACGACCTTCTCGCCGCGGTAGTAGACGCAGCAGGCCGCTCCCAGCTCACCGCGGCGCTCGAAGTTCTCGACGAAAGCATCCCGCATGGCCTCGAACCCCGGCTTGACGGTTCCCGATATGGCATTGGCCGTGGGCGGGGTTGTGGCTTGTGCTGTCAGTGGGTTCATTGCGCACGCACCCTGTCGGCATGGCCGGACAGCATCTGCTGCCGCTCGCGTGCGTCATCGCGCCCGGCCATGGTACGCGCCCATCTCCCCGGTTCGACATGTCCCGACCCATTATACCATACACCCCTGACGGAATGCCCCTTTTGCCCAGGCCGTGGGACGCAAGCGCCGCTGCCACACGCGCCCAGGGAACCACGGCCGTTCCTGTCGGGGCGCGGCGCGTTGTGCTATGAGCGAGGCATGAAGCGCCTTTCCCAATTTGCCTGCCCCGAGAGGAGACGATGATCACGCTGTATGGGATTACCCGTTCGCGCGCGCTGCGCTGCCTGTGGATGCTGGAGGAGCTGGGCCTGGAATACCGGCGGGAGCTGGTGGCGCAGGCGGATGTGAAGAACCCGGACTACCTGAAGATCAACCCCAACGCCCACATTCCGGCGCTGGACGACAATGGGCTGATCCTATTCGAGTCCCTGGCGATCAACCTGTATCTGGCGGACAAGTACGCGGAGCAGGCCGGCACGGGGCTGTGGCCCAAGACGGCGGAGGACCGCGGGCGCTGCTACCAGTGGAGCATCTGGGCCATGACGGAGCTGGAGGGTCCGGCGTTGGAGGTGCTGCAACACCGCGCCCTGCTGCCCGAGGACAAGCGCGACGCCGGCGCCGCGCAGAAGGCGGAGCAGCGCTTGGCCAAGCCGCTGGGCGTGCTGAACGCCGCCCTGGCCGAGCGGCCGTACCTGCTGGGCGACGCCTTTACCGTGGCGGACCTCAACGTGTCCTCGGTGGCCAACTGGGTGGAACGCGCCAAGGTGCCCCTGGCGCCCTACCCGAAGATGGAGGACTGGCTGAAGCGCTGCATGGAGCGCCCCACCTTCCGCCAGGCGCTCAAGGCCTAGACTGTGTTTTGAAAAGCATTTCGGCCATGGGGGCTTTGCCCGCACCCCCCACCAGGGAGCGAAGCTCCCTGGACCCTATTTGCGGGTAGGCCCGCACCGGCCTTAGTTAGGGTCCGCATTGGGGGCGCGGGGGCCCTCGGCCCCCGCATTGGAATTCTTGTGTTCTTGAGCGGCCCAGCCGCCTAAGAACCGATTCCTGGGCAGTGCTTGGTAGCAGTTGCCCACCGGCCTGTGTGGAGGGGTGAGGGACAGTCGCTTCCCTTGACCCCTTGAGTACAGGACGTTGGGCCGCGTGCCCGCCTACTTGGCGGCGGCGAGCGCCGCGGCGTAGTTGGGCTCCTGCGTGATGTCGGGCACCAGCTCCACGTACTTCACCGTGTCGTCCGACCCGGCCACGATCACCGCGCGGGCCATCAGCCCCGCCAGTGGCGTATCGGCCAGCGCTACGCCATAGCGCTCGGCGAAGCCGTTGTCGCGCAGGTCGGAGAGCGTCGTCACCTTGTCCACCCCTTCCGCCGTGCAGAAGCGCTTCTGCGCGAAGGGCAGGTCGCGGCTCACCACCAGCACTTCCACGCCGGGGATCGAGGTCGCTTCCTGGTTGAAGCGCTTGGTTTCCGTCGCGCACACGCCTGTATCCAGCGACGGCACGGTGAGGATGATCTTGGTCTTGCCGCTGTAGTCCTGCTTGGTCACCGCGGAAAGATCGGCCTTGACCAGACTGAAATCGGCCAGCTTGTCTCCCACCGCGGGCAGCTTGCCCTTGAGCGTCGCCGGGCTGCCCTTGAATGCCGTACCCATACCTGCCTCCTTGCACAAATGTCAGAAGGGAAGAGAAACGCGCCGGGGACCTGAGCCCCCGCAAATGCGCTGCAATTCAACAGGATAGCGCGGCGTGCCGATGGCGCCAAGCCCCGGCTACTGAGGGCTCAGTCCGCCTCGTCAGTGGAGACGATCTGTGCGAAGCGCGCCAGGGCGCCGAGGGAGGCCTTGTGCACCACGTCATGGGGGATGGTGTCGCTGCCCACAACCAAGTCCTTGGCGGCGCAGGCATCCTGGAAGAAGCGCACCTTGTAGCCGCGGGCGTAGGCCTCGCGCGTGGTGGTGTCGCAACACATCTGGGTCATGAAGCCGCACACATCCAGCGCGAGGATGTCGTTGCGCTGCAGGTAGTCCTGCAGCCCGGTATCCTGGAAGGAGGAGGGGTGCGCCTTGGTGAACAGCGGATCGTCCGGCCGCACGTCCAACTCCGCGTGCAGCTCGCCGCCGTGCGAGCCTTTGGCGAACACGGGGGCACCTGGCGGTGTGACGTGCTGGATGAACACGACGGGCTCCTGGCGCTCCCGCGCGCGCTCGATCAGGCGTTGGATTTTCGGCAGCGTCGCGACCGCAGCGGGCAACGCCCACACACCGCCCGGAAAGTAGTCGTTCTGCACGTCGATGACGATCAGGGCCCGTTTGCTCATGGCGCTCCGTGGAGAAGGGAAATGGGGTGCCGGGGGCATCCGCCCGGCGTATGTCGCCATTGCTAGGGAATCGCCGCCGGGATGTCAAAGCCAGCGCTGCACGCACGGCAGCAGACCCGCCTGCCTGAGGAGGGCTCCGCAAGGGCTCGTCCCGACGGCGGACGTTTGGAACCTAGCGGCGCCACATCTCGGGCAGGATGAATACGTAGAGAGTCATCAGCTCCAGCCGCCCCAGCATCATGGCGGCCATCAGCACCCACTTGTCCAGCGCGGGCAGCGGGGCATAGGTGGCCGAGGGCCCCAGGGCATCCAGGCCCGGACCCACACCGCCCATGGCGGAGGCCACCCCGCCCAGCGCGGTGGGAATCGAGTTGCCGGTGAGCGTCAGGATCAACGAGGCTGCCCCCAGCGTGGACATGTACAGGAAGAAGAACACGAAGATCGTCTTCAGCACGGCGGGTTCCACCCGCTGCCGGTCCAGCTTGTTGAGCATGGACAGCCGGGGGTGGATCAGGTTCAGCAGTTCCATGCGGATGGACTTGAACAGCAGCAGTACCCGCACTTCCTTCAGGCCGCCCGCCGTGCTGCCGGCGCAGCCACCGACGATCATCAGGTAGAGCATGATCATCTGCGGGCCGGGGCCCCAGGGCACGTAATCGTCCGAGGCGAAACCCGTGGTGGAGCCGATGGACACCACCTGGAAGGTGGACTTGGTGAGTGCCTTGAATGGCGCGTAGTCCATCTTGAAGATCAGGTACACCGCCAGCCCCAGCGAGCACACCACCAGGATCGCCGTATAGAAGCGCCATTCCTCGCTGCTGAAGTGGGGCCACTGCCGCCCGCGGGAGTGCAGCACGCGGTAGTGCAGGGCCATGTTCAGGGCGCCCAGGTACATGAACAGGATGATCGTCCACTCGATCGCCGGGCTGTGGAAGCCCGTGATGGAGTCCGCGTGCGTGCCGAAGCCCCCAGTGGCGATGGTCGCCATGGCGTGGTTGACCGCATCGAAGAAGGTCATGCCCAGCGCCCACAGCGCCAGGGTCTCCGCCACGGTCAGCAGGAAGTAGACCGACCACAGCGCCACTGCGGTATCCCGCAGGCGCGGCGTGAGCTTCTCCGTGGACAGGCCGGAGGACTCCCGCTTGTAGAGCTGCATGCCCCCAACGCCCAGCGAGGGCAGGATCACCAGCACGAAAATCAGGATGCCCATGCCCCCCATCCAGTGGGTGAGGCTGCGCCACATCAGGATTCCGTGCGAGAGCTTGCTGTAGTCCACCAGGATGCTGGCGCCCGTGGTGGTGAAACCGGACACGGATTCGAAGATGGCATCGGTGATGCTACCCGTGGTGCCGGTCATCATGAACGGTATGGCGCCGACCAGGGACACCACGCACCAGCCGCTGCTCACGATGACGAATCCGTCCCGCTCCCGCACCTCGTCCTGGGTGCGGAAGCCGAAGAACATCACCACGCCCGCGACGATGGCGATCAGCGCCGCGCGCAGCAGCGCGGGCCAGTCCGACTCGCCGTAGCCGTAGCTCACCGCCGCGGGGACGAGCTCCACCAGGCCGGTGAGGATCACCAGCAGGCCCAGCACCATCACCAGCAGGCGAGCTCTCATCGGATCGGGGTGTGCGGAAAGAGCATGGATGGGAGCCGCTCAACGGCGGGCTGCCGCAAGAGGCGGCCGGCGGCGGGGAGAGTCATCGGTGCAACGTGTGAGGCATGGGCTGCAAGGGTTGGGGGCACCGGCTGGTGTCCGGACGCGGAGATGGTAGCATAGTGGAGCCGCTGGGCAACCGGGATCGCCGCAGTATCCCCACCACGGGATGCCCCGGGGCCTGAGCCATCACCATTGGAGCCGGCATGAGCGAATCGCAACCCGACATGGACTTCTGGCGCGCTCGTTACCGTGAAGGGCGCACCCCGTGGGACCTGGGGGATGTCAGCGTCCCCGTCCGCATGCTTGTGAAACGCTGGTTTCCGCCGCAAGGTCGCGTGCTGGTGCCCGGCTGCGGACGTGGCCACGAGGCATTGTTCCTGGCCGAGCAAGGGTACGACGTGACCGCCCTCGACCTAGCCCCGGAGCCGCTGGAGCACCTGGACGAGCAGGCGCGCAAGCGGGGCCTGCACCTCAATATCCGCCAGGGCGATATGTTCGCGCTGCCCGCCGAGGACGACGGCGCGTACGACGTGTTCCTGGAGCAGACCTGCCTCTGCGCCGTGAATCCTGCCTTGCACCACGACTACGAGGCGTTGGCGCACCGTGTGCTGCGACCGGAGGGGCAATTCCTGGCTGTGTTCATGCGCGTGCCCTGGGAGAGCGGCCCTCCCTTCGATATCCCACCGGAGCAGGTGTGGGGACTGTTCCCGCCGGAGCGCTGGGAGCGCGAGGGGCCGTACCCGGTGGAGCCGCCCAACCCCGCGCGGCCCGGCCCGGAATACCTGGCGCGGATGGTGCGGCGCGGCTGAGCACCGCGCCACGGTCCGGGTGATCGACGCCGCCTCAACGGGCGGCGCTGGCCGGCACGCGGTGTGCCAGCCGTTTGACGAGCTTCACGCCGCCGCCGAAGATCTTCTTGAAGCGGCGCTTTTCCCTGGCGTAGTCATCCACCACCTCGATCTTCTTCAGGTCCCAGAAGTCGTTGCGGACGTAGCGGATGGTGCCGATGTAGACGGCTTTGTCGCCCGGACGGGCGTCCACCACCAGATCGGTCTGCAGCACCCTCAGATCGTAGGCCACCTTGTCCGTGTTCATCTTGAGATAGATGTACAGGCCATTCACGTAGGCCGGGTGATTGGTGGTAGGTGCGTAAAACGTCTTGCCGAAGTCGTGGCTCACGTACTCCGTGTTGCCGGCGTGTGCCGTGGCATCGTTTTCCTTCGAGTAATCCACATGCTGGTCGTCGAAGACCAGCAGTGGCTTCTTGTAGTCCGTCGACGTGAAGATGCTGTTGTTGACTTCCTGCTCGTTCTTGCCGATCGGAGGGTCCAGCACCACTTGGCCCACGAGCACCGTCTGGCCGGGTTTCAGCTTGGAAATGTCCTGCGGGTGCGTGCGCAAATCCTTCAATTCCGTCGCGCACCCGGCAAACAGCAGCAGGGCAGCCAGGAGGAGCACCGGCAGCGCCCAGCGTAGCGTGCAGCGGCTCATTGCTTGCCCCCCTTCAGTGTGATGCCCTTGGCGAAGCTGGAGCGCACCAACAGATCGTGCCAGCGCGTGCCCTTGGTGGCGGGCAGCACCTTTTGCACCACCTCGGCGGGTGTCGGCTTATCTATCGACTTCAGATCGAACTTGTCCTGCTCGAAGAAGCCCGTTTTCGCCTCTTTATACTTGAAGGCGCCCAGGTAGTAGATGCCCGGCTTCTTGACCACCAGGCGCATGCTGGTGCCGGGGTCGTATTCGATCGGTTCCGAGCAGACCAGAGTGTTGGCGCAGAACATGCTCCAGTGGCGTCCGCCAAATTCCGATAGGATGTACGATCCCGCCTGGACATTCTCCAGGTAGAACGCGCCATCCTGCACCCGCATCCAGTGGTCGGGCTCCTTGCGCTGGTTGTGACCCACCTCCTTCAGCAGCGCCCAATCCATAGGCACGTCGGCGTCGGCCATGTCGACATACCCGAACACGAACGAGGACTTGGCGTCCTTGACTTCCTTCACTTCCTTGTCGACGGAGGTTCCCCCGCCTCCGACATACGTGCATCCCATCAGTACTGTCAGTGCCAGCAGCAGAATTGCCTGCGTGATCACTCGATAGTGCATTGCGAAACTCCTTTATTCTCGTCCGCCCATGGAAGCAAGCAAAGGCCACACAACCTTCCGGAATCGCATGCGACCCCGTTTGTGCGCGGCAGCGGTGTTATCGGAAGCCGCCGTACCTGTAAACGAATCATCACGTGAATGGTTCCGAAAATACGCAATAAAATAACTGATATTGGCGTTCACAAAATTGAGCAAAATCGCAGCGTATTTCACCAACCAATCGCGACACAGGCTTAGCCAAAGATCCTTTGAAATCGGCGCTTGGCATGCGCAACACGATTGGCTGACCGGCCGTGGCGGCCCGTCCATGCCGGACGTACGACGGCACCTGCCCTGCGGATGAACGCCCCGGTGGCGGATCGGCGCCTTGCTCGGTGCCGGGATGGTCACGGAATGTGGCGCAGCCCTGCCCAATGGCCCTTGCATGCCCCCATTGTTATCTGGCATACAACCCGCTCGCCCCTTTCCCGCGATGATCGGCACGGCACATCTCGTCGCGGTGTCGATTCACGGCGGGTGAAGGTTCGCCGGGGGCTGGCGACCGGATTTCGGACGCGGATCACGGCTTCGGCGCCGGATCGTGGCTTGACTAATCCCGCCGCTCACAGTAACGGAGTATGCTTGCATTGACGGCGCGGTACCCTTGGGGGGGTGCCAGCAACCGCTTGGGGATCTTAGGCAATGGAAACAACCACCGGCACCGCCGGGGTCGACCAGACCTTTCCGGCCCTGCTGCAGCACACCACGCAACGCCTCGGCGACAAGGCCGTGGCGATCCGCGAGAAGGACTACGGCATCTGGCAGTCCTACACTTGGCGCCAGGTGAGTGAGGAGGTGCGCCAGTTTGCACTGGGCCTAGCCTCGCTAGGCTTCAAGCGGGGCGACCGCATTTGCATCGTGGGCGACAACCGGCCGCAGCTCTACTGGGGCATGCTGGCCGCGCAATGCCTGGGTGGCGTGCCGGTGCCGCTCTACCAGGACTCCATCGAGCGCGAGATGGAGTTCATCGTGGAGCACGCCGAAGCGCGTTTCGCGCTGGTGGAAGACCAGGAGCAGGTGGACAAGTTCCTGGCCATCAAGGCCAACTGCCCCACGCTGGAAGATGTGGTCTACAAGGATCCGCGCGGGATGCGGCATTATCAGTTCGACTACTTGCAGAGCTTTGAGACGGTGCTGGAGCGCGGGCGGGCCTTTGAGCAGGAGCACCCGGGCTATTTGGAACAGGAGATGGCCAAGGTTGCCCCGGACGATGTGGCGGTGATGCTGTACACCTCCGGCACGACCGGCCGCCCCAAGGGCGTGATGCTCACGCACCGCAACTTCATTGCCACGCTGGAAAACGTGAAGGCCTTCGAGGGCCTGAAGGACGACGAGTCGTACTTGGCCTACCTGCCCATGGCCTGGGTGGGAGACTTCTTCTTCTCCGTGGGCATGGCGTTGGTCGGCGGGTACACGGTGAACTGCCCGGAAAGCAGCGCCACGGTGATGCAGGACTTGCGCGAGGTGGGGCCGACGTACTTCTTCGCCCCGCCGCGCATCTGGGAGAACCTGCTCACCACGGTGATGATCCGCATGGACGACGCGGGCTGGATCAAGCGCCGCATGTTCCATCACTTCATCAACCTGGCCGCATCGCTGCAAAAGAAGCGCGCGGCAGGGAAGCAGCCCTCACTGCTGGAGCGCTTGCGTTACGGCCTGGGCAACGTGCTGGTCTACGGCCCGCTGAAGGACAACTTGGGCCTGTCCCGCGTGCGCATCGCATATACGGCCGGCGAGGCCATTGGCCCGGAAATCTTCGAGTTCTTCCGATCGCTGGGCATCAATCTCAAGCAGCTCTACGGGATGACCGAAGCCAGCGTGTTCATCTCACTGCAGAAGAACAACGAGGTGCGCTCGGATACCTGCGGCGTGCCCGTGCCGGGCGTAGAGATCCGCATCTCCGACGAGGGCGAGGTGCTCTTCCGCAGCCCCGGGGCCTTCAAGGGCTACTTCAAGAACGAGGAGGCCACGCAGGAGACCATCGTGGACGGCTGGGTGAAAACCGGGGACGCCGGCTTCATCGATCACGACGGACACCTGCGCATCGTCGACCGGGCCAAGGACGTGAGCAAGCTGCACGACGGCACGCTGTTCGCGCCCAAGTTCATCGAGAACAAGCTCAAGTTCTCCCCGTACATCAAGGAGGCGGTGGCCATCGGCCAGGACCGGGCCCATGTGACCTGCCTCATCAACATCGATCCGGAATCGGTCGGGAACTGGGCCGAGCGGCGCAACCTCGCCTATTCCAGCTATACCGACCTTTCCCAGAAGCCCGAGGTGCTCGATCTGGTGGACGCCGAGGTGCGGCGCGTCAACGCCTCGCTGAACGAAGAGGAGTTGCTCAAGGGCGCGCAGATCCACCGCTGGCTGATCCTGCACAAGGAACTGGACCCGGACGACGAGGAGATCACGCGTACGCGCAAGGTGCGTCGCCGCTTCGTCGCGGAAAAGTACAAGGTGCTCATCGACGCACTCTATGCCGACGCGGATCACGTCGAGACCGAAGCCAAGGTCACCTTCGAGGACGGCCGCGAGGCTTTGGTGCGGGCGGATATCCGCATTCGCACCGTGACCCCCAACGGCCACGCCTGAACCACGCGCGGAGACAGTCCCCAGGTGGAATCCATGCAGCGCAGCGAGGGCTCCGGCCCCCCGGACGCGACGGCAGCCCCGCGCCGTCAGTTCTCCGAAATCATGCTCAAGGTGGAAGAGGTCAGCCTCAGCTTCGGTGGGCTGAATGCGCTCTCCGGCATCTCCTTCGAGGTGCGCAAGGGTGAGGTGCTTGCCATCATTGGCCCCAACGGCGCCGGCAAGAGCTCGATGCTGAACGTCATCAACGGGTTCTACTGGCCGCAGAAGGGGCGCATCACCTACAAGGGGGTCACACGGCCCCACATGCGGCCCCATGAGGCGGCTGCTTCGGGCATCGGGCGTACCTTCCAGAACATCGCGCTGTTCCGCGGCATGACGACCCTGGACAACATCATGACGGGCCGCAACCTGCTGATGCGCAAGAACCTGCTGTGGCAGGCGCTGCACTGGGGGCCCGCCCGGCGCGAGGAGATCGAGCACCGCCAGTTTGTGGAGCGGCTGATCGACTTTCTGGAGATTCAGGACATCCGCAGGACCCCCGTGGGGCGCCTGCCCTATGGGCTGCAGAAGCGCGTGGAGTTGTGCCGCGCACTGGCGATGGAGCCTGACCTGCTGCTGCTGGACGAGCCCATGGCGGGCATGAACGTGGAGGAGAAAGAGGACATGTGCCGCTTCATCCTCGACGTGAACGACGAGTTCGGCACCACCATGGTGCTGATCGAGCACGACATGGGCGTCGTCATGGACATCTCGGATCACGTGGTCGTGTTGGACTACGGCCGCAAGATCGCTCAAGGCACGCCGGACGAAGTGCGCGGGAACCAGAATGTGATCGACGCCTATCTGGGAGTGAGCCATGTCTGACGTTGTAGGGAACGCGGCGGCGCGGGGCTGCCCGAAGCCAGCGGAGGCCCCATGCACGTGTTGATGAGCGTTCTCGTCCAGCCGTTCCTGGATATCGCCAGTTCGCCCGAATTCTTCCTGGAGGTGGTGATCGGCGGGCTGCTCACGGGCGTGATGTACTCGCTGGTGGCACTGGGCTTCGTGCTCATCTTCAAGGCCTCGGGCGTGTTCAACTTCGCGCAGGGCTCCATGGTGCTCTTCGCGGCGCTGACCCTGGTGGGGCTGATGGAGCACGGCGTGCCCGAGTGGCTGGCGCTGGCGCTCTCGCTGGTGGTGATGGTCGCCCTGGCCTATCTGATCGAGCGCTGGATGCTGCGACCGTTGGTGAACCAGGAGCCCATCATCCTGTTCATGGCCACCATCGGGCTGGACTATGTGCTGCAGGGCTCCGGGCAGATCGCCTGGGGAAGCAACGTCAAGGCGCTTGACGTAGGTATCCCCGATAAGTCGTTCACCCTGCACGGTGTGCTGCTGAACCAGTTCGACCTGGTCGCGGCGGTGGTTGCCGCGGTGCTGGTGGTGGCCCTGGCGCTCTTCTTCCAGAAGACGTCGATCGGGCGGGCCCTGCGCGCGGTGGCGGACGACCACCAGGCAGCGCTGTCCGTGGGCATTCCGCTCAAGACGATCTGGGTGGTGGTGTGGTCGGTGGCGGGCTTCGTGGGGCTGGTGGCCGGGATCATGTGGGGCGCCAAGAGCGGCGTGCAGTTCTCGCTGGCGCTGATCGCGCTCAAGGCCCTGCCGGTGCTGATCCTGGGCGGATTTACCTCCGTACCAGGCGCCATCGTGGGCGGGCTCATCATCGGAGTGGGCGAGAAGATCGCCGAGGTGTACTGGGGCCCGTATGTCGGCGGTGCCATCGAGAACTGGTTCGCCTATATGCTGGCGATGGTGTTCCTGTTCTTCCGCCCGCAGGGGCTCTTCGGCGAACGCATCATCGAGAGGATCTAGGCGGCGATGATCTATCGCGAGGCGGGGCAGTTCAAGAGCACCTATGTGGAAGACCAGGCGGTCTTCCCCATCCTGCAGGACCGCATTTTCGTGCTGGTCGCGATCGTGGTGGCCTTCCTGGTGCCGTTGGTGGCCAACGAGTACTGGCTGCAGGCCGTCCTGATTCCGTTCCTGATCTTCTCGCTGGCCGCGATCGGGCTGAACCTGCTGACCGGTTACGCGGGCCAGTTAAGCCTGGGCACGGGCGCGTTCATGGCCGTGGGGGCCTATGCCACCTATAAGCTCAGCACGGGCTTTCCGGATCTGAACCTGATCGTCGTGTTCCTGCTGGCCGGGCTGGTTACCGCGGCAGTGGGCATTGTGTTCGGCCTGCCCTCACTGCGCATCAAGGGCTTCTACCTGGCCGTTGCCACGCTGGCCGCCCAGTTCTTCATCCTGTGGCTGTTCAACAAGGTGGGCTGGTTCTACAACAACAATCCCTCGGGCACGATCCAGGCCCCGCCGCGCTTTGTGCTGGGCTTCATGGTCTCCGGGCCCGCGGCCACGGCTTCCGCGCGCTACGTGCTGGCGCTGGCGGTGCTGGTGGTATTCGGGGTGGCGGCCAAGAACATCGTACGCGGTCGGATCGGCCGGAGTTGGATGGCCATCCGCGACATGGACATCGCTGCGGAGATCATGGGCATCCGCCCGCTGCAGACCAAGCTGATGGCGTTCGCGGTCAGTTCGTTCTATTGCGGCGTGGCGGGCGCGATGATGATCTTCCTGTGGCTGGGCAGCACGGACACGTTGGCCTTCGACATCAACCTGTCCTTCGAAGTGCTGTTCATGGTGATCATCGGCGGGCTGGGCAGCATTCTGGGATCGATCATGGGTGCGGCATTCATCGTGCTGGTGCCGATTTTCCTCACCAACGCGCCGGACCTGGTGGGGCTGCACATTCCCACCGCCCTGGAACAGAACGCCGAGGCCATCGTCTTTGGCGCGATGATCATCTACTTTCTGATCGTCGAACCCAACGGCTTCGCCCGACTTTGGCAGATTGCCAAGGAGAAGCTGCGCAGGTGGCCGTTCCCTTATTGAGCTTGGGGGAAAGCGGCTGGAACGCACGGATCGCGCTGGAGCGACCGAGCGCCCCGTGCTAGAGTCACCCCGATTCACGCAAGCGGGGATTCGATACACAATCGAACGGAGGGAGTCATGTGTTTCCGAAATATGCTCGTGGGCCTGCTCGTCGGCGCCACGGCCCTGATGGGTCTTGGCCTGGGCACGGCACAGGCGCAGAAGGAGCAGTTCATTCCAATGATGGTGTACCGCACGGGCCCCTATGCCCCCAGCGGCATTCCCACGGCCGACGGCTACCGCGACTACCTGAAGCTGCTGGACATCCGCGATCACGGCATCAACGGCGTCAAAGTGACCTGGGAAGAGTGCGAAACCTCCTACAACAACGCCAAGGGTGTGGAGTGCTATGAGAAGCTGAAGAACAAGGGCCCCACGGGCGCCTCGCTCTTCAACCCCTATTCCACGGGCATCACGTACCAGTTGATTCCCAAGTCGGCCGTGGACAAGATTCCCCTGCACTCCATGGGGTACGGCCGCACGGCCGCCGCGGACGGTGAGGTGTTCCCGTACGTGTTCAACTTCCCCGGCACCTACTGGAGCCAAGCCTCGGCGCTGATCCGGTACATCGGCGAGCAGGAAGGCGGCCTGAACAACCTGAAGGGCAAGAAGATCGCGCTGATCTATCACAACAGCGCCTACGGCAAGGAGCCCATCCCGACGCTGACCAAGCTCGCGGAGAAGTTCGGCTACAACTTCACCACCCTGCCAGTGGACCACCCGGGCCAGGAGCAAGGCGCGACGTGGCTGCAGATCCGCCGGCTGCGCCCGGACTGGATTCTGATGTGGGGCTGGGGCGTGATGAACTCGGTGGCCATCAAGGAAGCCGCGTCCATCAACTACCCGATGGATCACTTCATCGGCGTGTGGTGGAGCGGTTCGGAAGCGGACGTGATCCCGGCGGGCAAGGGTGCCATCGGCTACAAGGCGGCCACGTTCAACGGTACCGGCACGCACTACAAAGTGGTGCAGGACGTGCTGAAGTACGTCTACAAGGGCAATGTGGCTGAGGCGAAAGCCAACCACTGGGGCGAGGTGCTCTACGATCGCAACCTCGCGAACGCCATGTACGACACGGAGGCCATCCGCACGGCCCAGGGCAAATATGGCCACAAGCCGCTCACCGGCGAGCAGGTGCGCTGGGGCCTTGAGAACCTGAACCTCACGCAGGAACGCCTGAACGAGTTGGGCTTCGGTGACGGCATGCTGCAGCCCATCAAGATCACCTGCGAAGACCACGAGGCCAACGGAACCATCCGTATCCAGCAATGGGACGGCAAGAAGTGGAACATGGTCACCGACTGGATCCAGCCCATGCGCGACGTCGTGCGTCCCATGGTGGTGGAAGCAGCCATGGCCTATGCGAAGGAGAACAACATCAAGCCCCGCAGCTGCAAATAGGCGGATGCAAACTCCGACGCAATCCCAATCGCAGTCCCCGGCGGCGGCAACGGCTGAGCCGTTGCTCGCCGTCAACAACATCGAGGTGATCTACGATCACGTGATCCTCGTGTTGAAAGGGGTATCCCTGAGCGTTCCTGAGGGAGGCATCGTCGCCCTCCTCGGGGCCAATGGGGCGGGTAAGACCACCACCCTCAAGGCCATCTCCAACCTGCTCCGCGCGGAGCGGGGGGATGTCACCAAGGGCATCATCAAGTTTCACGGCGAGCGGGTGGATCAGCTCACGCCGAACGACTTGGTGAAGCGCGGGGTGATCCAGGTGATGGAGGGCCGGCACGTCTTCGGCCATCTCTCGGTGGAGGAAAACCTGCTCACCGGCGCTTACACGCGCGCCGACGGCCGCAAGGCCGTGCAGGACGACATGGAGCGCGTGTACCACTACTTCCCGCGGCTGAAGGAACGTCGCCACGAGCAGGCGGGCTACACGTCCGGAGGCGAGCAGCAGATGGTCGCTATCGGGCGGGCCCTGATGGCGCGGCCGAAAGTGATGCTGCTGGACGAGCCCTCCATGGGCCTGGCGCCACAACTGGTGGACGAGATCTTCCAGATCGTCGACCAACTTAACAAGAAGGAAGGCGTCAGCCTTCTGGTGGCGGAGCAGAACACGTTCGTCGCGCTTAAGCACGCCACCTACGGCTACATCCTGGAGAACGGACGGGTGGTGCTGGAAGGTGACGCCCAGACCCTGGCGAGCAACGAGGACGTCAAGGAGTTCTACCTGGGCCTGGAAACTGGCGGGCGCAAGAGCTACCGGGACGTCAAGCACTACCGCCGTCGCAAGCGCTGGCTGGCCTGAGACAGGCGGCTGTCACGCCCGCGTCACGGCGGGCGGTGCACATCCAGTCCGCGTCTGCCGCCCAGGCGGACGCGGTTACTTTTTCCCACAAACGAATTGTGCAAGACGCGCCGGCTTCACGCTGAGCGCACCCGTTTGCGCCGGCCAAGCACCCGGCAAGCACGGATGCCGTGGGCTGCGCCGCCCGGGTTTGCCTGCAGCTGCCGAATGCCTGGACTAGTCGGCGCCGTCGGTTGGGGCGTAATAGCGGGGCTGCCAACGCAGCAGGTAGCGCTCCGCTCGCCGAACGATCAGCGCCAGGGCGATGCCGACTGCGGCCAGGACGATCAGCGCGACCATCATGTCCGCCGACTCCAGCGTGGCCAGGGAGAGGATGATCAGGTAGCCGATGCCCTGGTCGCCGCCCAGGAATTCGCCGATGACCACGCCGATCAGCGCGAAGCTGATAGCCGGTGTGAGCGAGGCGAAAGTCCAGCCCAGCGCCGCGGGCAGGTAGACCGTGCGCATGATCTGTCCGCGCGTCGCGCCCAGCATGCGGGCGGAGTTCACGATGTCGCGGTCCACGTTCTTTACGCCTTCGAACGTGTTGAAGAACACGATGAAGAAGCAGATCAGCCACGCCATCATGATCTTCGCCAGGGAGCCGAAGCCGAACAGCAGCGTCACCAACGGCACCAGCGCGATGCGGGGCAGCGTGTTGAACGCGATGATGAACGGCTCGAACACCGCTGCCAGGTAGCGGTCGCGCCCCAGGTACAGCCCGGCCAGGAAGCCGGTGGAGACGCCCACGAAGAAGCCCACGATGGTGTGGGCCAGCGTGGAGAGCACGCGCTCGGGCAGCGTGACGGGCAGCGCCGGGTTGCTCAGCTCGATGAAGCGCTGCACGATGCGGCTGGGCGTGCTGATGAAGAAGGGGTCCAGGATCTTGATGTGGCGCGTGATCCAGGGCACCTGGGTGCCATACTCCCAGATCAGCAGCACGACGATGACGATGACCGCCTGCCAGAAGTGAATGCTCCAGCGTCGCGACCTCATCAGCCCTCGCTTTCCAGTTGGAATTCCTCACCCAGCAGGTGCCACAGATCCCGGTATATCTCCAGGTACTCCGGCGTTTCCCGCAGGGTGATGACATCCCGCGGCCGCTTCAGCGGGATGTCCACGATGGCCTTCACACGGCTGGGCCGGTGGCTCAGCAGCACGATGCGATCCGACAGCGTGATGGCCTCACTCAGGTCATGGGTGACGAAGAGGATCACCTGGCGCGTGCGCTCCCACAGCCGCAGCAGCTCGTCGTGCAGGTTGAGCCGGGTGTGCGTGTCCAGCGCCCCGAAGGGCTCGTCCATCATCAGCACCTCGGGCTCCACGATGAAGCTGCGCATCAGCGCCACGCGCTGGCGCATACCGCCGGAGAGCATGGCCGGATAGGCCTTCTCGAAGCCCTCGAGCTTGGCCATGCGCACCATCTCTGCCACGCGGCGGCGGCGCTCTTCCGCCGGCACGCCTCGGTATGCCAAGCCGATGCCGATGTTGTCCTCCACCGTCTTCCAGGGGAACGTGGTGTCCTTCTGGAAGATGTAGCCCACCTTGGCGAGGGGCCGGGTCACCAGCTCGCCGTCAATGTGGACGCTGCCGCTGGTGGGCGTCATCAGCCCGGCGGCAATGTTGAGCACAGTGGACTTGCCGCAGCCGCTGGGGCCGATCAGCGAGACGAACTCGTGATCCGCCACATCGAAGGTCACATCCCCCAAGGCCACGACCTCGCGGTCCTTGAGTTGGAAGCGCCGATGCAGCGAGTCAATGCGGATGCGCACGTCGGCCGGCTGCGACAATTCCCTGGGATGGGGCAGGCTCGTCATGATGCGACAGGAATGGCGCGTGGTCGCGGACGGGCAACGGCAGGAAGGCCCACCGCCGCCCAGGATCCGCAACTCACGCCTTCATGGCCTGTTTGACGAAGCGCATGTCCACCACCTCGTCGTAGGCCCAATCCTTCTTGGTCGCGCGGGGCACCCACACCTTTTTGCCCGCCGCGAAGTCCTTGGGCGTGACGATGAGGTCGTAGTTGAAGATGTTCTGGTAATACTTGAGCGTCTTCTCCACATCCTCGCGCTTGAACTCGGCCATGAACTTGGGCCCGATCTTCTCGTAGATTTCGCCCGGGGTCCGGCCCTTGATCCACTGCATGGCGCGGTACATGGCAGTCACGTACGCCTGCGTCACCTTCTCATCCTCGTTGGCCGTCTCTTTGAGCGCATAACCCACCGTGGTGGGGATGTTGGCGCCGAAGACGCGGTCCCACGCTGCTCGGGAGGACACATCGAACAACACCGTGCCGTAGCCGCCGCCGACAGCCGCATCGATCCATTCCGGCACGCACATGATGGCGTCGAACTGGCCGGACTTGAGGCCGCCCAGCATGGTGGTCGTGCCACCCCCGCCGATCCACTTCACCTGGTCGTTGACCGACTTGCCGTTTGCATGGAATTGGCTCAGCACATAGTTGCCGTAGACCCAGGTGCCCGAGCCGATGCGTGTGGCGGCGATAATGCGCGGCTCGCCTCCGGGGCGCTTCATGGTGGCCAGTTTCTCCACCGTGTTCAGGCCCTGATCCCACAGTTCCTTGCGCACCATGATGTTGGCATAGGAGCAGCGCGTGTCTGTCCCGAGGATCATCTCTGTGGGCTTGCCCCGCTCGGAGATCTTCAGCACGTGCGCGCTATCGCCCAGGCCATAGCCCACCTGCCGGCCGGCCACGAGCTGGGCCACACGGGCTCCGCCGCCCGGCACAACGAACGTCACGCCGAGGCCCTCATCGGCGAAGAATCCCATCGCCTCGGCCACCATGTGCGGTGCATACACCGACGTGTTGACGCTGTGCGAAACGGTGATGAACTTCGACACCTTCTTCTTCTGGCCAAATGCCGTGCGCGTGTTGGCATAGACGACCAAGCCCAATCCGGCGGCTGCGGAACGGGTAAACAGCTCGCGGCGCGAAAGGCCGCGTTCGTCGCGTGTGCTCATGTCCCCTCCCAATGGGTGCAGGATCCCTGGCTGCCGTGTGAGCTGTGGTCTCACGGATGCCCCCTGGCAGCCACTTATCGCAAAAGTGCCCCCAATCTATGCAGACTCGGCCCAGCTTGACAACCATCCGGCACCCATGACCCGCAGCACCCATTGGCACTACATACGTAGGGTTGTCCGCGATGGCTCTTGTGTCAGGCTCTGTCCGCAGCATCGCCGGGCTGATCCTTCCTGGCGTACCCCCGGTTCTGTGTGGCGGGGGGCCTTCCCAGAGCCCCGCGGACGGATCCGTGAATACCGCTCGAGGCGTGCAGTGGCCTATCTTCGGCCAGCACGACAGCCGTCAGGCCTGCTGGACGGATTTCCTGGGCAGAAGGCACTTGGCCAATGCGGGCGAAGTGACGAGGTGCGCACTCGTGGGAATGACTAGAACCTATCCCGAAAATGCTCTGAGGAGGATCATGGTGCAAGCCAGTCTCAGCAGGCCAAGGAAGTTGGCTGCGTGATACTCCCAGCGGACGGTGAGGCGGCGGAAGTTGTGCAGCCAG